>Ga0268252_1000722_pt1 | contig 20721 bp, 15 predicted proteins | sample AgamicMgSfrz_FD_200244 | JGI IMG/M metagenome (GOLD analysis project Ga0268252, IMG submission 200244) | Agave microbial communities from Guanajuato, Mexico - Mg.Sf.rz (v2) (version 3) | ecosystem: Host-associated > Plants > Phyllosphere > Phylloplane/Leaf | place: Guanajuato, Mexico | collected... | reverse complement strand
GCCGCGATGCCAGCGCCCGTTGCTGATCGCCGATCGCATCGATCTGATGCTGCCAGTTGACGACCACGGCCTGGAGCGTATCCAGCTTGCGCGTTCTCGCCACGATGTCCGGGTCCCGCGCACCGTCTCCCGTCACCGCGCGGGTGGCCAGCCAGTTGCGGAAACTTTCCTTCTCGGCCGCGTACTCCTTCGCGGCGCGGCCGCGCGCCACTTCCATCGTGTCGGCCTTCTCGGCAAGCGCATCGCGCTGCGCCTGCAGCTGACGCCGCGCCGCATCCAGCCGCGCTTTTAACGGAGCGTCGGCGAATTGCTCGATGACCGGCGGGCCACCGCTCGGGGCGAACGCCATGTCGCGAATCACGAGACTGCCGAGCATGTTCAGAAAGACGGCGAAGATGATCGCGATCACCCATGAAGCGAGTCGCAGGAGCCGCGCCGGGCTGGTCAGGCCGTCGCCGGAAGTCATCATTGTTTTTGCCCCGTTGTCGGAATGGGTTCCATTGTCATCAATCTTGAGGCAACCGTCGATTGTCTCGTTCTCGATGGCGAACAGTCACCTCGACATTCGCCGGGGAACGTGTGGGTTTAGCGCTATGAGTTTCGCGTTTATGGCGCAATCAAAATCCCCGTCACGGCGGCCGTGTCGTCGACTTTCATGCAGGTGCGCCAGTCACGGTTTGCGCGTGATGCCTGCGATAGCGGCATCGCGGGCCGCTTCGAGCGTGATGCACGCTTTTTCGCGGCGGCGTCGTGCGAGACGTTCAACGCCCGCGCCGCGTTCGGACTCTCCCGCCAGCAGCGCATGAATGGCGGGCAACGTCCAGATCGCGCCGCGCGTGCCCCAGGCGCCGTCCGGGATTTCGGTCGGGAAGACCCACACACGCGGCGCGACGTCGTCGAACGGCCGGTTCTCCGCGCGTGCCACCGCCTCCGTGACCTGCCTGACGAGCCAGCAGCGCGATTCGTCCGTGTATTGCCCTTCGGGTACGGACGGAATGATCCGGTAGCGGATCGTGTCCGTGCGTTCCCCGCCGATGTAAATCGCGGCAGGTCGATGAAGATGCAGCACGGTGACGCGCTGTGCGATCGGACTGGCGGGGTCATAGCCTTCCGCCTCGATGAGAATGTCGGTCAGTTCCTTGACGAGGCGTGCCTCGGCCTCGGGCGTCAACGCGTTTTCGGGCCACAGTGCATCGATCATCGGCATGGTGCTACTCCTGTTTTCGGTTCGTCGGATGTGCCCATAATCGAGGTTTACCGGTGCGGCCATAAGTGGCAGGATCGCCATTATTCAGGGAATTTCAGACACGCAAATGGCGATCGTCCGCATCTGGGTCTATGACGGCATCCTCGCGTCCGGCGTCGCGGGCCCGGTTGACGTTTTCAGCGCAGCCAATCAGTTCCATATGCGCGGGCCCACACTGGCCGGCACCCCACCGGCCCCGCTGCTCGCATGGCGGGTGGAATCGCTCGACGGTCGCCCCGTCACTGCTGCGTCGGGCCAGACCATTCAGGTCGACGGAAAGATCGATCCGCGCAAGCGGGCGGACGCCGTTCTGCTGACCGCCCCATTCTTCTCGAACATCGACGAGTTCATCGGGCGGCGCGAGCAGTTGAACGCGTTGTCTTCCGCGTTGAGGCGCCAACGCAAGGCCGGCGCCGTGCTGGCAGCCTATTGCACCGCCAATTACCTGCTCGCCGAGGCCGGCCTGCTGGATGGCCGCGCCGCGACCACGCACTGGGCGAAAGCCGCGGACTTCGCACGCCGCTATCCGCGCGTCGAAGTTCGCGCGCAGGAGCTGATGATCGCGCAAGACGGCATCATCTCGGGCGGTTCCGTGACGTCGTATCTGAATCTCGCGGTGCAGCTCGTTGAAACACTCGCCGGCGAGGCGCTCGCGACGATGACCGCGAAGGCGCTGTTGATCGACATGAATCGGACTTCGCAGGCTTCCTTTGCCACGCTCGTCGAGGAACATGGACATACCGACACGCTCGTCGCCCGTGCCCAGCGGCAGATGGAGGCAACGTTGCAGCAGGGATTCCGGTTGAGCGAGCTGGCCGCATCGCTTGCCGTGAGCGAACGCACGCTCAATCGCCGCTTCAAGGAAGCCGTCGGGCTCGCGCCGCTCACGTATCTGCAGAATCTGCGTGTCGAAGTCGCGAAACGCTTGCTGGAAACCCGGCCCATTGGGTTGGAGGCGCTGAGTCAACGTGTCGGTTATGGCGATATCAGCACGTTCCGGCAATTGTTCAAGCGCAAAACCGGACTGTCCCCAAGTGAATATCAAGTGCGGTTTGCGCGTGCGGCGGCAAAGAGTCGGGACGACGAACCACGCAGCCAGGGCTGAGACCTTGCGACGTCACGCGAGCGCCCCGCTGGCGAAAGCGCCCATGTGATCGAGCGGTATCGTTCAAGGATGCGGCGCACGTTTTCAGCCTCCGCGCAGCGGATTGCGGTGCGGGGACGACGCCCGAACGTCCCGATGACTGCCCCGGTGAACGACGCTTCATGGCCGGGAGCCGCCCCGTCAGCTAGAATGACGCGCTTTGCCCGTACGCCTATGTGGTTCAAGAATCTCCAGCTTCACCGTCTTCCCGCACCCTGGGCCGTCACCCCCGACCAGATGGAAAAATGGCTGGCGCCTCACGCGTTCCAGCCGGGCAGCAGCGTCGAGATGCAGCGCGCCGGCTGGGCGTCGCCGCGTGACGACGGCGCACTCGTGTATTCGAACAACCGGCAGATGCTGCTGCTGTTTCGTGCCGAAAAGAAGCTGCTCCCGGCATCGGTCGTCAATCAGGTCACCAAGGCACGCGCGCTCGAAGTCGAGGAACAGCAGGGCTTCAAGGTCGGCCGGAAACAACTGCGCGAACTCAAGGAGCAGGTGACCGACGAACTGCTGCCGCGCGCGTTCAGCATTCGCCGCGATACCCGCGTATGGATCGACACGGCGAATGGCTGGCTCGTCATCGACGCGGCGGCACAGGCGCTTGCCGACGACGTCCGCAGCCTGCTCGTCAAATCGATCGACCCGTTGCCGCTCGCCGGCGTTCATGTCGCGCGCTCGCCGGTCGCCGCGATGACGGACTGGCTGCTGTCCGGCGAGGCGCCGGGCGGCTTCACCGTCGATCAGGACGCCGAGTTGCGCTCGAGCGGCGAAGGCGGCGCCACGGTGCGATACGTCGGCCACGCACTGGAAGCGAACGACATGCGCCGGCACATCGAAGCCGGCAAGCAATGCATGCGCCTCGCGATGACGTGGAATGACCGGATCTCGTTCGTGCTGACGCCGTCGCTGACGATCAAGCGTGTCACGCCGCTCGACGTGATCAAGGAAGCGGCGGACCCCACCGCGCAGAACGATGATGAACGCTTCGACTCGGATTTCACGCTGATGACGGGTGAACTGGCACGGATGCTGACCAGTCTCGTCGATATCCTGGGTGGCGATCAGCAGGACGCGATTCAGCAGGCGGCAGCAGCCTGAACGCTGTCGTCGTCGGTCATCGCCCCGCGCTGACGCGACGAATCGAGGAGAACCCGTCGCCACCATGGCGGCGGGCCCTCGCGAGCGTGAAGAGTCAGCCCGAATCGGCATCACCGGTCGGCAATCGAAACGACAACACCCCGCCGATCGTCCAGGCCGTACATCCATCAAACGGGCACGGCTCCCACCACGCCCGTTCGCCGCACCCCCCTCCCCCTGCAAGCCTTCTTCCACCTTCCGCGAAATCCTTATCGAAATTGCTTCGTTCGCCTTTGCCGGCCGCGCCGCTAACGTGTTCAAAACGGCGGCGGCGCGCCGGATGCATCGCACGAAGCACGACAGCCGCCGCCATCACGACAACTGCGTCGCGATAACGGAACAGACCGGACGGGCCGCGTGCCCGCACCCCGCCAGGAACGTCCGCATCGCGCGCCATTCGCGATGCCCATGGCCACGAACGACCGCATCATCGACACGACGCCGCTCGACGTCCGCGCGCAGCCGCTGATCGACGCGCTGATCGACGAGTATTCGACCCGTTACAACGCGTACCGCCCCGACAGCCGTGCGTCGGCCCGCGACGAACTCGCGCGCTATCCGGCCGAACTGTTCGCGCCGCCCGAAGGCGCGTTCGTGCTGCTGCTGCGCGACGGCGAGACGATCGGCGGCGGCGCGTTCAAGCGCTACGACGCCCAGACCGCCGAACTGAAACGCATCTGGACGCGCACCGACCTGCGCCGCCAGGGCCTCGCGCGACTCATCGTCGAAGCGCTCGAACTGCGTGCCGTGCAACAGGGCTACCGCCGCCTCTACCTGACCACCGGCTTTCGCCAGCCCGAAGCGTGGGCGCTGTACGACCGCACCGGCTATACGCGGCTGTTCGATTCGTCGATCGACCCGGAAGCGTATTTCCACTTGCGTTTCGGCAAGGATCTCGTCGATCCGTCGCGCACGTCGACGCTGGCCGACCTATGGGCGCCCGTGCCCGAACCGGTGCTGCCGCGCTGAGCGCGCGACATCCCGCCTTTCATCTCGCCCTTCCCGCTTTCCACGATTCCACGCTGCCACGACAGGACGTTTTCATGCATCGAGCCGTACCGCTTTCTTTCCGTGCCGTGCGCACGCTGGCCACCGCACTGATCGGCCTGAGCGCCATCGCGGCCGCGATGGCCGCGACCGCCGCGACGTTCGACCTGAGCCCCGAGCAGCGCGGCCGCCCGCGTGGCGCGGCCGATGCGGCGGTCGAGCGCGCGGTGCCCGCGTCGTTCAAGTTCGCCGAGCCCGGCACGCTGACGATCGGCATCGCACCGAGCCTGCCGCCGATCAGCTCGTATGCGACCGACGCGCGCACGGTGATCGGCTTCGATGCCGACGTCGGCCAGCTCGTGTCCGACAGCCTCGGCCGCAAGCTGAAGATCGTCGCGCTCGCGTGGGCCGACTGGCCGCTAGCGCTCGAATCGGGGAAAGTCGACGCGGTGATCTCGAACGTGACCGTTACCGAAGAGCGCAAGCAGAAGTTCGATTTCTCGACCTACCGCAAGGACCAGGTCGGCTTCTACGTGCGCAACGACAGCAAGATCCAGGCGATCCGCGAGCCGAAGGACGTCGCGGGGCTGCGCATCGTGACCGACGCCGGCACCAACCAGGAAAAGATCCTGCTCGCGTGGGACCGCGAGAATGTCGCGCACGGGCTGAAACCCGTGCAGATCCAGTACTACGACGACCAGGCGATGCGCATCGTCGCCGTGCAGTCGGGCCGGGCGGACGCGGTGTTCAGCGTGAATTCGGTGCTCGCGTATCAAAGCGCGCAGCAAGGCAAGACGCGGCTCGTCGGCGCAATCAGCGGCGGCTGGCCGCGCACGGCCGACATCGCGATCGCCACGCGCCGCGGCAGCGGCCTCGCCGAGCCGCTGACCGTCGCGCTGAACGGGCTGATCAAGAGCGGCCGCTACCAGCAGGTGCTCGACCGCTGGAACCTCGCGTCCGAAGCGATCGACCAGTCGCGCACGAATCCGCCCGGGCTGCCGAAGAGCTGAGCGCCGCGCGCCCGCAACCGTCCATCCACGCTCACGCAGGAACGCCGCTCACCATGTCTTATTCGCTCTCGTTGCTTGACAAGAGTCCGATCGCCGACGGCGCGAACGCCGCCGACGCGCTGCGCTTCACCACGACGCTCGCGCGACGCGCCGAACAGCTCGGCTACGCGCGCTTCTGGGTCGCCGAGCATCACGGCACGCCGGGCTTCGCGAGTTCGGCGCCGGAGGTCGTCGTCGCGCACCTGCTCGCGCACACGTCGCGCATCCGCATCGGCTCGGGCGGCGTGATGCTGCAGCACTACAGCCCGTTCAAGGTCGCGGAAACCTTCAAGCTGCTGGCCGCGCTCGCGCCGGGCCGCGTCGATCTCGGCATCGGCAAGGCGCCCGGCGGGCTGCCGCTGACCACGCGCGCGCTGCAGTGGTTCCACGACAAGGCGCGCAAGCCCGATTTCGCGGGACAGCTTGCGGAGCTCGACGCGTTTCTCGGCTGGGGCGTGGCCGAAGATCATCCGCTCGCCGGCGCGGTCGCGATGCCGGTGCCGCCGCAGTTGCCCGAACGCATCCTGCTCGGCGGCTCGCCGGACAGCGGCGCGCTCGCCGCGCGCAACGGCTGGCGCTTCTGCTACGCGGGCCATTTCAACGGCGACGACGCGAATCTCGAACGCTCGCTCGACGCCTACCGCGGCGCAGGCGGCGAGAAACCGCTCGTCGCGCTGTACGCGGTCGCCGCGCCGACGCGCGACGAGGCCGAACAACTGATCGGGCCGCTGAAGATCTTCAAGCTGCAGTTCGCGGGCGGCCAGAGCTTCAATCTCGGCAGCGCGCAGGCGGCCGCGGAATTCGCACGGCAAAGCGGCGCGTCCGACTACCGGATCGACGAGCTGCGCCCGACGGTGCTGGCCGATACGCCCGAGGGCGTGCACCGCGCGCTCGACGCGCTGAGCCGGCGGCTCGACGTCGATGCGTTCGTGATCGATTCGCCGGTATCCGACTACGCGGCGCGGCTCGCGTCTGCCGAATGGCTCGGCGGCGCGCTGTCCACCACGCCATTGCAGACGGCCCTCGCGGCCGACCGCTCCCTCTCCCCTGACCAGAACGCGTGACATTCCCATCATGACGACCCGACGATCGATTCCCTTCGGCCTGATGCTGCAAGGCGCAGGCAGCCACATGAACGCGTGGCGGCATCCGAGCAACCCGCCCGACGCCAGCATCAACCTCGACTTCATGATCGGCGTCGCGCGCAAGGCGGAAGCCGCCGGCATCACCTTCGCGTTCGTCGCGGACGGCCTCTACATCAACGAGAAGTCGATCCCGCACTTCCTGAACCGCTTCGAGCCGCTGACCCTGCTGTCGGCGCTCGCGGTCGCGACGAAGAAGATCGGGCTCGCGGGCACGATCTCGACGTCGTACAGCGAGCCGTTCACGGTCGCGCGCCAGCTCGCGTCGCTCGACGCGATCAGCGGCGGGCGCGCGGGCTGGAACGTCGTGACGACGCCGCTCGAAGGCACCGCGAAGAATTTCGGCAAGACGCACCCGGATCACGAACTGCGCTACGAGATCGCCGACGAATACCTCGAGGTCGTGCAGGGCCTGTGGGACAGCTGGGACGACGATGCATTCGTGCGCGACCGCGCGACCGGCCGCTTCTTCGATCGCGACAAGCTGCATACGCTCGATCACCAGGGCCGCTTTTTCCAGGTCGCTGGCCCGCTGAACATCCAGCGCTCGCCGCAGGGGCAGCCGGTGATCTTCCAGGCCGGCTCGTCCGACACCGGCATCGGCCTCGCGGGCAAATACGCGGACGCCGTGTTCACGCATTCGCCGTCGATCGAGGAAACGGCCGCGTTCACGCAGCGCGTGAAACAGAGCGCGATCGAACACGGGCGGCAGGCCGGCGACGTGAAGATCTTCCCGGGCGTCGGGCCGATCGTCGGTCGCACGGCCGCCGAAGCGGAAGACAAATACCAGGCGATCCGCGACCTGCTGACGATCGACGAGGCGCTCGCGTACCTCGGCCGCTATTTCGATCACCACGACTTCACGCAGTACGCGCTCGACGCGCCGTTCCCGGAACTCGGCGAGCTCGGCCGCAACAGCTTCCGCTCGACCACCGACCGCATCAAGGCCGATGCGAAGCGCAAGGGCCTGTCGCTGCGCGAGACCGCGCTCGCGGTCGCGACGCCGCGGCCGAACTTCATCGGCACCGCCGAGCACGTCGCCGACGAGCTGATCCGCTGGCACGACGCGGGCGCCGGCGACGGCTTCATCCTCGGTTTTCCGGTCCAGGCGCAGGGTGTCGACGATTTCATCGAACTCGTGATTCCGGTGCTCGAGGCGCGCGGCCGCTACAGCCGCGACCTGCCCGGCGCCACGCTGCGCGACCACCTCGGTCTGCCGCGCAAGGCGAGCCGCTACGCGACGCCCGACGCCGCTCGGGAAACGGCTGCCGAAGCGCACGCCTGACGCCGCCGCGCCGCCGCCCATGCACGGCGGCGCTCCCGCCGATCGATCGATTCGAGGATTCCAACGACATGAGCGACACGACCCATCTCGGCGGCGCGCTGCCGCCGCTCTCTTCCCCCGGCACACGCGAGCCCGGCACGCATGTGCGGATCGTGCCCGCGCGCCACCGGTCGCGCACGGCCGGCACCGTGCTCGCGCTCGTGCTGATCGCGCTCACGCTGTATTCGCTCCTCGGCAACCCGCAATGGGGCTGGCCGGTGTTCGCCGAATGGTTTCTGTCGCCGCCGGTGCTGTCGGGGCTCGCGCGCACGCTGGTGCTGACGCTGCTCGGCGCGGTGTTCGGCTTCGTGCTCGGCGCGTTCGTCGCGCTGGCCCGGCTGTCGCGTTCGCGCCTGCTGTCCACCAGCGCGTGGGTCTTCGTGTGGCTGTTCCGCTCGATTCCGCTGATCGTGCTGCTGCTGATCCTGAACAACCTCGGCTACCTGTACGAGCACGTGCGGCTCGGCGTGCCGTTCACCGACATCGTGTGGTTCGACACGCCGACCACCGACCTGATCAGCCCGTTCCTCGCGGCCGTGCTCGGCCTCACGCTGAACCACGCGGCGTTTTCCGCGGAAGTGATTCGCGGCGGCATTCTCGCGGTCGACCAGGGGCAGCTCGAAGCCGCCGCCGCGCTCGGGCTGCCGCGCGGCCGCCAGACGTCGCGGATCGTGCTGCCGCAGGCGATGCGCGCGATCCTGCCGACCGCGTTCAACGACCTGATCTCGCTCGCGAAAGGCACGTCGATGGTGTACGTGCTCGCGATGCCCGAGCTGTTCTACACGGTGCAGGTGATCTATCGCCGCAACCTCGAAGTGATTCCGCTGCTGATGGTCGCGACCGTCTGGTACCTGATCATCCTGACCGTGCTGTCCGCGATCCAGGTGCAGGTCGAGCGGCACTATGCACGCGGCGCGCTGCGCAATCCGCCGCCGTCGGTGGTCACGTTCGCGCTTGCGCGCCTCGGCGGGCTGTGGCAGCGTGTCGCGTCACGCCGTGCGGCGTCGAATGCGCAGGCCGCAGACGACACGCGCACCGATACCGCGGCCGCCGTGTCGCGCACCGGCGGCGAAGTGGCCGTGCATGGCGTGTCGAAGCAGTTCGGCATGCAGCGCGTGCTCGACAACGTGTCGTTCGTCGCGCCGCGCGGCAGCGTGACCGTGATCGTCGGGCCGTCCGGCTCCGGCAAGTCGACGCTGCTGCGCACGATCAACCATCTCGAACGCGTCGACGACGGTTTCATCGACATCGACGGCGAACTGATCGGCTATCGCCGCGACGGCGACGTGCTGCACGAACTGAGCGAACGCGACGTGCTGAAGCGGCGCACGGCCGTCGGCATGGTGTTCCAGAACTTCAATCTGTTCCCGCACCTGACGGTGCTCGAGAACCTGATCGAAGCGCCGATCGCCGTCGCCGGCGTGACGCGCGATGCGGCCGAGCACACCGCGCGCACGCTGCTCGCGCGGGTCGGCCTCGCGGATAAAGCCGATGCGTACCCGCGCCAGTTGTCCGGCGGCCAGCAGCAACGCGTCGCGATCGCGCGGGCGCTCGCGTTGCGTCCGAAGGTGCTGCTGTTCGACGAGCCGACCTCGGCGCTCGATCCGGAACTCGTCAACGAAGTGCTCGACGTGATCAAGGAGCTCGCGCGCTCGGGTACGACGCTCGTGATCGTCACGCATGAAATCGGCTTCGCACGCGAAGTGGCGGACAACGTGCTGTTCATGGAACGCGGGCGCATCGTCGAGGCCGGGCCGCCCGCCGTCGTGCTCGACGCGCCGTCGCATTCGCGCACCCGCGCGTTCCTGTCGCGGGTGCTGTGATGCGCGCCGCTTCCCACCTGCGAGGTGCCGCGCGATGACCGATCGACGCCAGTTCATCACGGCCGCGCTGGTCGCGGCATCGGGCCTGCCGTGGCACGCGGCGCGCGCGGCGGCCGCCACCGCCGACCTCGACCCGCGTCAGGCCGGCCGCCTGCGCGCAAGCCCCGACGACGCGGCCATCCGCGCGGCCAGCGGCTACCACTGGGTGCGCGACGGCGCGTTCACGGTCGCGATTTCGCCGCACGCGCCGCCCGTGTCGACCTATGCGACCGACGCGCGCACCGTGGTCGGCGCCGATCCCGACTATGCGCAATTGGTTGCGGACGCACTCGGCCGCACGCTCGTGCTACTGCCGATCGCGTGGGCCGACTGGCCGCTCGGGCTGACGTCCGGCAAGTACGACGCGGTGATCTCGAACATCGGCGTGACCGAGAAGCGCAAGGAGAAATACGATTTCACGACCTACCGGCTCGGGCTGCATGGCTTCTACGTGCGCACCGCCAGCCCGATCGCGAAGATCGCGGAGCCGAAGGACATCGCGGGCCTGCGGATCATCACCGGCGCCGGCACGAGCCAGGAGCGCATCCTGCTCGAATGGAGCAAGCGCAACGTCGCGCAAGGGCTGAAGCCGGCCGAACTGCTCTATTTCGACGACGATGCGACCGCGCGCGTCGCGCTGCTGTCGGGCCGCGCGGATGCGGAGCTGAACCCGAACGCGTCGCTCGCGTACGAGGCCGCGCGCAGCGGCAAGATCCGCCGCGTCGGCGTCGTCAATGCGGGCTGGCCGGCGAATGCGGACGTCGCGATCGCGACGCGCCGCGGCAGCGGGCTCGCGCCCGCGCTGACGCTCGCCACCAATGCGCTGATCGGCAACGGCCGCTATGGGCAGGCGCTGGCGCGCTGGGGTTTGCAGAGCGAGGCGATCGTGCGGGCGGAGACCAATCCGCCGGGGTTGCCGTCGTTCTGAGCGTGTCGCTCAAGACAATCGCGCCGGCATGTCGTGACAGACATGCCGGCGCGATTCGATCGGTCGGTCGTTCGTCTACGCCGGCACCGCCGCCTGATAGCGGTCGAGTTCCGCAATATGCACGTGAATCGCCGGGATCAGGTCGCGCCCGTAGGCCAGTGCATCGTCGAGCGGATCGAAACCGCGAATCAGGAACGTCGATACGCCGAGCCGGTAATACGCGCCCAGCGCTCGCGCGACCTGCTCGGGCGTGCCGACCAGCGCGGTCGAATTCCAGCGCGCGCCGGTCAGGTTCGCGACGCCCATCCACAGCCGCTCGTCGAGCACATCGCCCTGCGCGGCGGCGGCCATCAGGCGCTGCGAGCCCGCATTCTGCGGCGCGTGACCGGCGATCGGCTGGCCGTTCGCGAGCCGCGCCGCCCGCACGCGCTCGCGGATCGCCTCGGCCTTCTCCCACGCGGCCGCCTCGGTATCGGCGACGATCGGCCGAAACGACACGCTGATACGCGGCGCGCGCCCGAACGGCGCGGCGGCGGCCCGCACGCGCGCGATCTGCTCGCGCACCGCGTCGAGCGGCTCGCCCCACGTCATGTAGACATCCGCATGCTCGCCCGCAACGGCAAGCGCGGCCGGCGACGAGCCGCCGAAATAGATCGGCACGTGCGGCCGCTGCGCGCCCTTCACGAGCGGCGATGCGCCGCGCAGCCGGTAGAACGCGCCGTCGTGATCGACCGGCGCATCGGCCAGCCAGATCCGTTTCAGCACGTCGAGATATTCGCCGGTGCGGCGGTAGCGCGCATCGTGCGGCACGAAATCGCCGTCACGCTGCAAGTCGGCGTCGTCGCCGCCGGACACCACGTTCAGCGCCAGCCTGCCGCCGCTGAACACGTCGAGCGTCGCGATCTGCCGTGCGGCGGCCGACGGCACGATCACGCCCGGCCGGTGCGCGAGCAGCAGGCGAATGCGTTCGGTCGCGGCGGCCGCGAACGACGCGACGATGAAGCCGTCCGCCGCGTTGCTGAAATGGCCAATCAGGATCTGGTCGAAGCCGGCGGCCTCGTGCGCCTGCGCGAAGCGGCGCACGTAGTCGGGCTGGACGGCCGCGCCGCCCGGTACGTCGACCTCCGCGCCGGGTGTCGCGGTGATCATGCCGATGATGTCGACTGGCATGTCGGGATGTCCTCGGGTATGTCGATCGGGAATCGCGGGAATCGCTGAAATTGCGAAGCGAGCCGCACGATCACTGCGCGGCGGCGGTCTTTTGCGCGGGCGCCGCGAACGCGCCCGCATACGAGCGGTCGAGCAGCTTCGACGTGTCGTACGCAGCCGGAATCACGCCGGACTTGTGCAGGAAGTCGGCCGTATTCTGCGCATCCTTCGCGGCCGTCTCGTCGACCGGGCCGACGCGCTGCCTGGCATTGTTGAGCCAGCGGTACGCGACGTCGGGTTCGAGATTCGCGCGTTTCGCCCACAGGTCCGCATACTCGCGCGGATGGCTGTCGACCCACTCGCGCGCGACCACCACGCGCCGCAGGAAATCGGTGATTTCGGCGCGCTTGCCTGTCGCGGCCTGCTCGTTCGCGGCGACGAAGCTCAGCGCCGGCATCAGCCCCTGCGCGGTCGTCACGGGGCGCGCCCCCTGCCGCAATGCGAGCGTGCTGACGAACGGCTCCCACAGCGACACCGCGTCGACCGAGCCGTTCGCGAGCGCATTGGTCGCGTCGATCGGCATCAGGTACGCGTACTTCACCGAATCGGCGCGCAACCCCGCGTGTTCGAGCGCACGCAGCACGAGCTGCTGGCTCCACGCGCCGCGCCATACCGCGATGGTCTTGCCCTGCAGGTCGGCCACGGTGCGCACCGGCGAGTTCTTCGGCACGAGGATCGCGACGCCGTCGAGGCTCTGCCGCGACACCGCGACGACCTTGACCGGCGCGCCGCGCGCGGCCAGCGTGAGCAGCGCGGAATCGCCGAGGAAGCCGAGGTCGATCGCGTTGCCGTTCAGGCTTTCGGCCACCGGCGCGGCGGCCTGGAAGTGCTTCCACTCGATCGTGTAAGGCAGGTCCTTCAGCGCGCCGGACGCCTCCATCGACGCCTGGATGTTGAAGTAGTTCTGTTCACCGACACGCAACGTGACGGTGTCTTTGGCGATGCCCGGCTGCGCGGCGAGCGCCAGCAAGAGCGCCGTGACGATTCGGCTCAGCAACATGATCTCCCGGAAGGTTTGTCCGCCGTGCGAAACCGCCGGCGCAACGGATGGAACCGGTGAAGATACGTCGATCCATTTCATGACACAAACGCAATATTCTTCTATGCAAAGATGCAAATATTTTATGACTCGCTCGCGTGCATGCGCGGCTCGTCGCCCGCCGACGCCTCTTGAAGTTCGAACGATTCCTCGACATATATTTCGCGCACGAAATAAATTCCGAACTATATTTCGCATACGAAATAACTACCCGAGCGAGGACGCCCATGAGCTCCGAACCCATCGAGTTTTCCGCCGCCGACGGCTACGTGTTGCACGGCACGCTGTGGTCGCCGGACGCGGCGCCGCGCGCGCTGGTCCTGATCCATCCGGCGACGGCCGTGCCCGAGCGGCTGTATGCGGGCTTCGCGCGCTTCCTGACCGAACGCGGTTTCGCGGCGTTGACCTACAACTATCGCGGCATCGGCGCCTCGCGGCCGGCGCGTTTGGGCGCGCTGCAGGCCCGCATGCGCGACTGGATGGAGCTCGACGTGGGCGCCGCGACCGCGTGGGCCCGGCACGCGTATGAAGGGCTGCCGTTGCTGGCCGTCGGCCACAGCGTCGGCGGTCACGCGATCGGGCTGTCCGGCGCGACGACGCATCTGCGCGCGGCCGTGCTGGTCGCCGCGCATGCGGGCAGCACGCGGCTGATCGCGCAGGCGGCCGAACGCCTGAAGGTGCGGCTGATCCTGCGCGTGCTCGGCCCGCTGACGTCCGCGTTGCTCGGCTACGTGCCCGGCAAGCGACTCGGGCTCGGCGAGGATCTGCCGGCCGGCGTGTTCCGCGAATGGAGCCGCTGGACGACGCTGCCTCACTATTTCTTCGACGACCCGACGCTCGGCGCGGCCGAGCGCTTCTCGAAGCAGCAGTTGCCGATCCTCGCGCTCGGCTTCGACGACGATCCGTGGGCGAACCCGGCCGCAATCGGCCTGCTGGTAAGCTATCTGACCCGCGCGAAGGTCGAACGCCGCCAGATCGATCCGCGCGCGGCGGGCAGCGGCCCGGTCGGGCACATGGGCTTCTTTCGGAGCCGGCCCGGCACCGTGCTGTGGCCCGACGTCGCCGACTGGCTCGCGCAGGCGCTCGACACGCCGCGCACCGCGGGCCGTCCCTCCCTTTCCATTGCAGCCGGGAACCCAGCTTGAGCGAAGACCGACGACTGTTTTTCATGTTGAACATCGGCCAGCGACGCGTGCAGCGCTGGATCGATCGCAAGGCCGAAACCGAAACGCGCGCGAGCGCCGCTCAGGCCGGCGTGCTGTTCTGTCTCGCGAAGCAGGACGGCGCGCTGATCGGCGAAGTCGGCGCCGCATTGCAACTGGCGCCGTCCGCGATGACGGGGCTCGCCGACCGGATGGCGAAGGCCGGCCTCATCACGCGTCATGCCGATTCGGACGACGGCCGCGCGACACGGCTGTACCTGACCCAAGCCGGCCACGCGGCGCTCAAGCGTGCGCGTGTGCTGCTGCGCGAACTCAACGGCAAGCTGTGCGACGGGTTTTCCGACGCCGAACTCGACGTCGTCGCGCGCTGGCTGCACGCGTTGCAGGAGCGCTTTCCGGCGGAGCGCTGAGCAGCGCATCACGTGCTCACAGTCAGCGCGTGCCGACATCAATCGCAAGCGATTGCGATTCGCGTTTTCGATTCGATTTTCAAGCCGCCGCAACGGCAAATCTTGCATGACGGATGCCGGCTTCCGGCAACGCTTTCCGGCTACGTCCTGTTACAAAAAACCGCCTGTTGCGCGGCATTCGAATCGCCTACATTGCAATCCACTTCGACACATTCGTCGCATGCCCGGACTGGCGTTCCCGTCGGGTCGACATCGCAGACACACCCGACAAGCATTGAAAACGAAGAGGAGTCTTAACCGAAGCGCTGGCGGCATCCAGCGCACGCGGATCGCGATGACTGAAGCGGCATGCTGAACGGCACGTCACGACGTGCGCGGCACGATTCGCCGCGCCCCGGCTCGCGTCGTCTCGTCGTGCCCCGCCATCGCATCCGCCCCTCACCGAGGAGTCGTCCATGCGACGCATGATCGTGTCCCATCCGCTTGTCACCCGCCTGTCCGCCGCGATGGCGCTGGCCGCCGCTGCCGTGGCGCACGCCGAACCCGTCGTCGTGTCGGGCCCGAGCCCGTTCGCCGCGTGCACCATCGGCGGCCCGGGCACCAACTACGTGAATGCAGAAGTCGAACCGTGGCTCGCGGTCAACCCGGCGAACCCGAACAACATGATCGGCGTGTGGCAGCAGGATCGCTGGTCGAACGGCGGCGCCCACGGGCTCGTCGCCGGCTACACGTTCGATGCGGGCGCAACCTGGGCGCGCACGCCGCAGCCGTTCAGCGCGTGCGCGCCGGGCGGGCTGAAATACGAGCGCGCGTCCGATCCGTGGGTCTCGTTCGGGCCGGACGGCACCGCGTACTCGGTATCGATCTCGTTCAACCAGTCGAACAACGCCAACGCGGTCGGCGCGTCGGTCTCGACCGACGGTGGGCAAACGTGGAGCAGCCCGGCCGTGCTGATCGCGAACGACGAACCGACGACGCAGTTCTTCAACGACAAGGAATCGGTGACCGCCAACCCGGTGAAAGCCGGCACCGCCTACGCGGTATGGGACCGTCTCGAGCTGCCGAACGGCAACCCGTACGCGAACCTGCACACGAAGGCGTACCGCGGGCCGACGCTGTTCTCGAAGACGACCGACAGCGGCAAGACGTGGAGCGCCGCGAAGGTGATCGTCGACGTGCCGTCGCGCCAGCAGACGATCGGCAACCAGATCGTCGTCGATCCGAAGAGCGGCACGCTCTACGATTTCTTCGACCTGATCCAGCCGCCGTTCAGCAAGGCGGCCGGCAAGGTCGCCTTCATCAAGTCGATCGACGACGGCGCGACGTGGACCAAGCCGCAAGTCATCGCGGGGCTGCAGACGGTCGGCGTCACGGACCCGAACACCGGCGAACCCGTGCGCACCGGCGACATCATTCCGGAACCCGCGATCGATCCCGCATCCGGGCAGCTCTACGTCGTGTGGCAGGACAGCCGCTTCAACGGCGGCGCGTACGACGAGATCGCGCTATCGACGTCGAAGGATGGCGGCGCGACCTGGAGCGCGCCGCAACAGGTGAACACGCCGACCGGGCGCCCCGCGTTCAATCCGTCGGTGCGCGTCGACAACACGGGCGCGGTGATGGTCACGCACTACGACTTTCGCGACCTGCAGGCCGGCAACACGACGACGCTGCCGACCGGCTTCTGGCGCAAGATCTCGCATGACGGCGGCGCCACGTTCGCCGACGAGCGACGCGTCGGCGGCCCGTTCGACATGAAGCTCGCGCCCAACGCCGAAGGGTTCTTCATCGGCGACTACCAGGGGCTCGACGTGCTCCCGTCGTCCTCGTTCCATCCGTTCTTCGTGCAGACCAACGCGGGCAACCTGACGAACCGCACCGACGTGTTCTTCGCGCCGTAACGCGCGCCTGGCCACCTCGCCGCCGCTCCGACGCCATGCGTCGCGCGGCGGCGGGCGCGGGTTCAGCGCATCAATGCATGTCGGTCAGCACGATGCGCCCGTCGACCTTCCCTTCCCGCAGCTTCGCGAAGATGTCGTTAATGTTGCCGAGCCGGTCGCGGTGGATGTGCGCGCGCACCAGACCGTCCGCCGCGAAATCGAGCGATTCCTGCAGATCGCGCCGCGTGCCGACGATCGACCCGCGCACGGTGATGCCGTTCAGCACGGTCGAGAAGATCGGCAGCGGGAAATCGCCCGGCGGCAAACCGTTGAGCGCCACCGTGCCGCCGCGCCGGACCATCCCGAGCGCCTGCGCGAACGCGCTGCGCGATACGGCCGTGACGAGCACGCCGTGCGCGCCGCCGATTTCCTTCTGGATCACTTTCGCGGGGTCGTCGATCGACGCATCGATCGTCAGATGGGCGCCCAGTTGCCGCGCCAGCGCGAGCTTGTCGGGGGAAATGTCGATGGCCGCGACGTGCAGGCCCATCGCACGCGCATACTGCACGGCCACGTGCCCGAGGCCGCCGATGCCGGAAATCGCGAGCCACTGCCCCGGGCGCGTGTCGGTGACCCGAATGCCCTTGTAGACCGTGACGCCCGCGCACAGGATCGGCGCGATTTCGTCGAACGCGACCTGCGCGGGCAACTGGCCGACGTAATCGGGATCGGCCAGCACGTATTCCGCGTAGCTGCCGTTCACCGAATAGCCGGTGTTCTGCTGCCCATGGCACAGCGTTTCCCAGCCCGTGCAGCAGTACTCGCAATGGCCGCAGGCCGTATAGAGCCACGGCACGCCGACGCGATCGCCCTCGCGCACGTGCGTGACACCCGCGCCGACCGCCGCGACGATCCCCACGCCTTCGTGGCCCGGGATGAACGGCAGCGACGGCTTGACGGGCCAGTCGCCGTCGGCCGCGTGCAGATCGGTATGGCAAACGCCCGACGCCTTGATGTTGACGAGAATCTGGCCGGGCCCCGGTGCGGGGACCGGGACTTCCTCGATGCGCAACGGCTCGCCGAACGCGTGTACCACGGCCGCTTTCATGGTCTGGGTCATGCGTTGCTCCTGTCTGGTCGATGAGCGACCCAGTATCCGGTTTCGGCATCGGAGCACGTTGATACGCGTCAACGCATCGGAACCGATGCAGCAATCGACACGCCGCCCCGCCGCTCGCGCCACCCTTTCACCGTTGCGACAGAAACCCGACGAGATCCTGTCGTCCGGCTTGGATTTTGACATGATATAACATATCATTTCGCGTGCTCGTCCACCGGATGCCGTTCCAACCAGGTGGCCGCGCCTTGCCGAGCCATGTTCCAACGGGTCACTGCGCGTCAGAAACGCAACAATATATCGTATCTAATAGTGACCCGCATCGCTCGTTATCCGATCATCCGATTCCAACCGATTCACCGACCATGCGCGACCTCCCTCGCTTACCGCTTCGCCCGCTCTCGTCCCTGTCGCTGATGTTGTGCGCCGCCGTCGCCCACGCGCAGACCGATGCGCCCGCCGCGTCCGGCACGCCTGCCGCCGCACCCGCGCCGCTCGCGCCGATCTTCGTGACCGCGAACCCGCTCGGCGACACCGAACTGATCGCGCCGACCGTCCAGCTTTCCGGCGATGCGCTGACGCGCCGCCAGGCCGATTCGCTCGGCGAAACGCTCAACGGGCTGCCCGGCGTGTCGACCACCACCTACGGGCCGATGGTCGGCCGCCCGATCATCCGCGGGATGGACGGCGACCGGATCCGGCTGCTGCAGAACGGCGTCGCGGCGTATGACGCGTCGTCGCTGTCGTACGATCACGCGGTGCCGCAGGACCCGCTGTCGATCGAGCGCGTCGAGATCGTGCGCGGCCCGGCTGCACTGCTGTACGGCGGCAACGCGGTGGGCGGCGTGGTCAACACGATCGACAACCGGATTCCGCGCGAAGCGATCGAAGGCGTGACGGGCGCGCTCGACGCCCGCTACGGCGGCGCGAATTCCGTGCGCGCCGGCGCCGCGCAGGTCGAGGGCGGCAACGGCCGCTTCGCGTTCCACGTCGACGCCTTCGATCGCGAAACCAGCAAGCTGCGGATTCCCGGCTATGCGCGCAGCAGCCAGCAGCGCGCGATCGACGGCCCCGACACGCCGCAACCGGAAGGCAACGTGCCGAACAGCGACGGGCGCGTGCACGGCGGTGCGGTCGGCGCGTCGTACACGTGGGCGGACGGTTTCGCGGGCCTGTCGTACAGCGGCTACGAATCGAACTACGGCTCCGTCGCGGAAAGCGACGTACGGCTGCGGATGCGCCAGGAACGCCTCGCGTTCGCGTCCGAGGTGCGCAACCTGAGCGGGCCGTTCACGAAGCTGAAATTCGATTTCGCGTACACCGACTACCGCCACAAGGAAGTGGACAACGGCGAGACGGCGACCACCTTCCGCAATCGCGGTTACGAGGCGCGCATCGAGGCACGCCATCGCAAGATCGGGCCGTTCGAAGGCGCGATCGGCGTGCAGTTCGGCCAGAACACGTTCTCGGCGCTCGGCGACGAAATGCTCGTGCCGTCCACCCGCACCAACAGCGTCGCGCTGTTCGGCCTCGAGGAATGGCAGGTCGTCCCGGCGCTGAAGCTGAGCCTCGGCGGCCGCTTCGAGCACGTGAAGGTCGATCCCGATCCGGCGGGCGTCGAGAAATTCGCGGGCGCGCAGCCGCGCGACTTCAATGCGGGCAGCCTGTCGGCCGGCGCGCTGTTCTCGCTGACGCCGGTATGGTCGATCGCAGCGAACGTCGCCTACACCGAACGCGCGCCGACCTTCTACGAGCTGTATTCGAACGGCCCGCACGATGCGACCGGCCAGTTCCTGATCGGCAACCCGAACGCGTCGAAGGAAAAGGCCGTATCGACCGACCTGTCGCTGCGCTATGCGAGCGGGCCGAACCGCGGCAGCGTCGGCGTGTTCTACAACCGCTTCTCGAACTATCTGACCGAGTACAACACCGGCCGCGTGGTGGACGACGACGGCGAGCCCGTCGCGCCCGGCACCGACGGCTCGCTCAACGAGGCGATCTACCGCGGCGTGCGCGCCGAGTTCTACGGCGTCGAGCTGGACGGCAAGTGGCGTGCGTTCTCGCGGCGCGGCCACACGGTCGATCTCGAACTGACGGCCGACTACACGCACGCGCGCAACGTCGACACGGGCCAGCCGCTGCCGCGCATCGCGCCGCTGCGCGCGACGCTCGCGGCCGACTACGGTTACGGCCCGTTCGGTGCGCGCGCACAGGTCACGCACGCGTGGTCGCAGCATCGCGTGCCCGACGACGACTTCTCGACGGACGGCTATACGTCGCTCGGCGTGATGCTGACGTACAAGTTCCGCGTCGGCCCGACGCACTGGCTCGCCTACCTGCGCGGCGACAACCTGACGAACCAGGAGATTCGCTACTCGACGTCGGTCGTGCGCGGCTTCGCACCGCAAGGCGGCCGCAGCGTGATGGCCGGATTGCGCACCACGTTCTGACCCTCGTACGGCCCGCGGCGCCCGCCGCGGGCCTTTTTATCGGCGCGAAACCGGACCGCGCACGTCTTTTCATTTCCTCGTCCATCGATCGCATCGTTCACGCCGAATGCGCGCATCAGATCCCGCCCCGAATTCACCCGCAACGAAATTCCATTATTCGCCGGCAAATCAGAAAGAAATCATCAGACAATTATTATTAAAAAGAGATTTTTTGTTTCATCAGTAAAACCGGTTTCAAATTCGCCGCATAGCACATTCAATAAACGACGGTCCCGCCAGCTTTTTGATCGAGATCAAGAATGCCCGCGCGACAAGACTTTCATCAATAGAAAATCGAATATCAGGGTTTTCTGAGGCTAAAGAATCATCCCGAATACCCGTTAAAGCCGGCACGAGCCCGTATCTGGTCGAACTAATAAATTCCATTTGCCAACCACACGCGCAGGGGCACAACGTGAAAATCGCCAGAATGAGCATCAAAACGAAACTCCTTGGCGGCTTCGGCCTGCTCGCCGCGGTCGTCGTGATCGTGTCGGGCGTGGCCCTCAAGGCACTGTCCGATACGAACGCCGAGTTTTCACGCTACATGAACGGCATCAACGCGCGGGCGAACCTGTCCGCGCAAATCCGCACC
>Ga0268252_1000718_pt1 | contig 20775 bp, 26 predicted proteins | sample AgamicMgSfrz_FD_200244 | JGI IMG/M metagenome (GOLD analysis project Ga0268252, IMG submission 200244) | Agave microbial communities from Guanajuato, Mexico - Mg.Sf.rz (v2) (version 3) | ecosystem: Host-associated > Plants > Phyllosphere > Phylloplane/Leaf | place: Guanajuato, Mexico | collected... | reverse complement strand
AATAAGAATTACTCGTTACAAGACTCATCTTTGTGAGAATCATCACATTTAAATGAGATGAAAGCTTACGTGCCAGCTGTAAACTGGCGATACCACTGCCAATTATCAATACATCTGTTTTCATTATCTCCCTCCTGTTTTTACAGGTGTCTTGACACTTATATTTACATAGTTTTAAACTAATGACAAGTGTTTTTTTAGATTACTAGTTTGTGCTTTTTGAAAGGGTGAGCAAAATGATTTATTTAGATTACGCAGCAACATGTCCTCTTGATTCAGATGCAGGCAAGATGTACTTAGAGGTTTCAGCGGACTATTACGGGAACAGCAGCAGTCTTCACGATATTGGCGGAAAAGCAAGCGATTTACTGGAAGGCTGTCGAGGAGAAATGGCACGATTGCTTGGGGTGGAAAGAAGCGGCGTATATTTTACAAGCGGCGGAACTGAAAGTAATTTCCTTGCGATAACTGCACTCCTCTCTGCCAATAAAAGAACTGACAAGCATATCATTACAACAGCAAGTGAGCATTCATCTATCCATGGAACGATGATAAGATTAGCAGCAGATGGGTATTCGGTAACCTATTTGCCGCTTGGTGCAAACGGAATTATTGATGTACAGATGCTTGAAGCGTGTATAAAACCGGAAACTGTGCTTGTATCGATTCAACATGTTAATTCTGAGATCGGCGCCATTCAGCCTATTGAAAAAATCGGTACAATGTTAAAGGAAAGAGGTATTTATTTTCATAGTGATATGGTGCAAAGCTTTGGAAAGCTGGATATTGCCGCGATTTCTGCCAAAGTCGATTCCCTCTCCATATCAAGCCATAAATTCTACGGTCCTAAGGGAGTCGGTTTAACTTATATTTCTCCTGCCATCCCATGGACCGGCTATCTTCCTGGTACAACACATGAAAATGGCTTCCGGGCGGGAACAGTGAATATTGCCGGTATTGCCGCAATGTGTATCGCTGCCCAAAAAGCTGTGAAAAGGTTGGCAGTTGATTATGCTCATTATCAAGCATTACGAGAAATCGTAATGGAATCGGCCAGCTCTGCCGATTACTTAACTGTTTTTCAGTGCGGTAACCAGCTTCCAGCCGTTGTTGGCATGCGGATATTGGGGATTGAAGGACAGTGGACAATGCTTGAATGTAATCGCAGAGGCTTTGCGATTTCTACAGGAAGTGCTTGTCAAACAGGACAGCAGGCACCTTCGAAAACGATGAAGGCTTTAGGATTATCGGACGAGGAAGCGAAGGAATTTGTCCGTATTTCTTTTGGGAGAGCAACAACTATTGATGATGTGAAAGCCTTTATTCAAACAGTAATATCCGTTGCAAATGAGCGTAATGCCTTAAAGAAGTAAAAATGGAGGTACGCATTATAATGCGTACCCCCATTATTTTTTCAATGCTTGCCAATATACCTTCCAGCAAGCCGCCAGTTTTTCTTCGGCTTTTTTTTCGGTATGATCGTATACGAGTTCCACCATGATGCTCATCAAAATACCAGTGTATGCAATCGTGAGGGTCTTTTCATCTAAGCCTGTGATGACATCCTCTTCAAGCCATTTTTTAAAGGACTGTTCAAGCATGTTCTCCTGAAGCACGTCGACCTCAACCACTTCCTCGACAATTGCATCATATAAATGACTTGGTGGAAAGAAGCTCATTCTGAGCCAGAATTTCAAGCTCTGGTTTTCTTCGAACAGTCTTTTCACTGCCACTAAATATTCATATAAAAAAGTCTCTGGTCCAAGATCAGCAAATTCCCTGAAATAAGCTTTTTTCGTCTGGATCTCAACTGCCTTTGCTTCTCTTAGCACCTCTAAAAACAGGGCATCCTTGCTGCTGAAATGGGAATAAATAGAGGGTTTTTTTATGCCGACCTCTTCTGCAATCATCGAAAGTGATGCTCCTTCGTAGCCTGATTGCGTGAAATGCTTGATGGCCGCTTTTTTTAAATCTTCTTTTGTCATCTTTACTCGTTACCTCCTTTATCCGATAAGCTTTAAGCCAATTGCAGCAGCTAATATAAGTCCAATAAAAAAGAGTCTTTTTGCATCCTTCGGTTCTCCATATATAAACATTCCAAGAATAGCGGACCCGACTGTGCCAATTCCCGTCCATACACCGTAGGCTGTCCCCATCGGAATGGTATTCATGGCATATGACAGCAGGGAAAAGCTGCAGGCAAACCCGATAATTAACAAAATAATGGCATCCCATTTTTTCATGGCAGCCCGCTTCATATTAACAACACCGAACACTTCAAATAATCCTGCACCAACTAATGCTAACCATGCCATTAGGAGCCCTCCTCTGCTGAACTGTTTTCATCTGTGACGACTTTCAAGCCAATTACCCCTATAAGCAATACGATAACAAGCAACAGCTTCATAAGATGGAACGGTTCTCCGAAAAACAGCATTTCTGCAATAACTGTTCCAATTGTGCCAAGACCTGTAAATACTGCGTAGACTGTTCCAACTGGTAAAACCTTTGTTGCATATATTAGCACAGCAAAGCTGATTATAATAGCGATAGCTGTACCAGCCCATTCTAAGGCAGTATCAGCATGCTTTAATCCTGACACCCAAGCAACCTCCATTAGGCCTGCGGCAAGCACCATCATCCAATGTCGATTCATTGTTGTTCCTCCTTTGAAATTAACTACCGACCGTTCGTTAGTTATTATTTCATGAAAGTTATGTGAAGTCAACTACCACAGCTTTGTCTAAAAATCATTATAAAGAAAGAAAGCAGCGGTTTTCAAACAAATATGTTTGAAAGCCACTGCTTTCTAAAGTTTAAGCTAATAGGTTGGCCAGCCGCCAGAGTCCCAATACAAATCATTTATGAGCATTGTTGGCATGCCATTGTTCAATGCATCATACGAATGGCGAACGATTAGATTGTTGTTTAATATATCTGAATGTCCTGGACCTTTCCAGCGGTCATTTCCTGTATCGAATATAGTGCCGCCGCCATTTAACATATTGACACCATTTTTATCTACATAAGGTCCAGTAATGGACGTAGATCTGCCAACAGCCATTTTGTATGTGCTGTTAACGCCTTGACAGCAGCTGTCAAAGGACACAAATAAATAGTAGTATCCATTGCGATAGACAATATTCGGCGCTTCAACTGCTCCATTATTATTCGGCCTTGCAGCAATGGAGTACAAGCTTCCTGTTGGCTTCATTGTTGTCTTATCAAGACGTGTCAGCTTAATACCGCTCCAAAATGAACCAAAGGACAGCCATGGATTGCCATCCTTGTCAATGACAAGATCACCATCGATTGCATTATAGTTATTGGAAGATACAGAGCGTGTAACAAGCCCATCATCGCGCCATTGGCCGGAAGTAATACTAGAGGTTGAAAGAAGACCGATCAAAGATGTATTGGAGCCGAAGGAAGAAACAGAATAGTAGAGCCAGTACCTGCCATTATAGTAGCTAATATCTGGTGCCCATTGGTTTTTCTCATAATTAGGCACATAGTTGGCCCACCAGGAGGGAGCAGTTGGAAAAATCGTTGGTGCCTGATACCAGTTTGTTCCATTATCACTTCGCAGCACCCTTATTCCATTTGGACTTCCTGTCCCAAATGTGTACCATGTGTTGCCTTCTTTAATAATAGAAGGGTCATGGATTTGCAGGTCCCCTGTCAAACTCCAAAAGCTGGCAGATGCTGAACTGCTGATAGATAAACATGCAACCAGAACAAGTAATGCTATTTTCAGCTTAAAGCCCTTTCCTTTTCTTTTCATCGTTATCCCCTCATTTCTTTTTTTAAAAGACTAAAAAAACGATACTGGACCCTCCCTTCTGAAAAAATTTCAAACAATTATATATTCTCCCTTGATAAATGAAAACCCTTTCAAAAACGAATAGGAATGGTAACTGTTTCAAAAAAAAGATACCCTTGCTTATCAAGGATATCTGTCCATTTATTGCTCACTCTTTTCTCTAAGCAGCTTTACAATTGCGGCCCAGTCGAGATCACTCCAGCCCTGCTCGATTCCTTCTTCATAATGCTTTTTTGCTATTTCGGCAGTTGGCAGGGTGATTTTAGCATTATGCGCTGCTTCAAGCATTAAATTAACGTCCTTCAAGCCTAATGCAAGCTTGAATCCTGCTTCTTCAAATCTTTCTTCTACCATGATTTTCCCGTAGTTTTGATAAACTGGTGAAGCGAACAATGTATTTGCAATTTCTAAAAAGGCGTCTGCCTTGATTCCATACTTTTCAACGAATACAAATGCCTCTGATAATGCCTCAAGCATGGAGACAATTAAGAAGTTATTTCCTAGCTTTACAACATTGGCTAAATGTCCTTTTTCTCCAACTATAAAGATATCTTTGCCCAGCGCATTTAGGACTGGCATAATTTTCTCCCTCGCTTGCTTTGGTCCTGCTACAAGTAATCGCAACGCAGCTGCAGCTGCTGCATCAGGTCGCCCCAATACTGGACAAGACACGAAGGCTTGACTATTTTTCTCGTGATCTTCTTCAAGCTTTTTCGCTAATTCTACACTTAATGTACTGACTGAAACATGAATTCCGCCTTTTGGCAGTCCACTGATTATCCCTTTCTCTCCATAAACTACTGCTTCTGCTGCTTTATCATCAGAAAGTATTGTAAATACGATAGTTGCTTTTTCTGCTGCATCAGCGGGGCTTACTGCCATTTCAGCACCTTTTTCCACAAGTGATTGCCGTTTACTTGCTGTTCTGTTGTAAATGACAAGCTCATGCCCGCTTTTTAATATATTTTCTGCAATTGGTATGCCCATATTGCCAAGTCCGATCAATGCTACCTTCATTTCAGCTCTCCTCAATCTCTATATTGTTGTTATGCTTTATTCGGTGATTTCTGTCATTTTTCCTGCATTGACAAAAACATTTCCTCCTTGCATACATCCTGTTGGAACGAACAAGCTATTTTTATAACACAGTTTTGGAGGACATAATATGCTTATTAAAATAAATGAACATATAGAAAATATTCAGAAGCACAGCAAAGCCTTTCAAGGGATAGACGATCTTGAACCGCTTATCAAGGAAGCCGGGAAGGCTAAATATGTTTTGCTTGGTGAAGCGACACACGGTACAGCTGAATTTTATTCTCTTCGTGCAGAAATTACCAAAAAACTGATTCAGGAACATGGCTTTTCCTTTGTGGCAGTGGAAGGCGACTGGCCGTCTTGCTATGAGGTGAATAAATATGTAAAAAATAACTCAACAGCTGCAAATGCCAAGGAAGTGCTGGCCCATTTTAACCGCTGGCCGACATGGATGTGGGCAAATGAAGAAATCATTCCATTGCTCGAATGGCTGAAAAGCTTTAATAGCAATAAAGAGGCTGGCAATAAAGCTGGTTTTTACGGCTTGGATGTGTATAGCCTTTGGGAGTCAATGGAAGCAATTGTTCACTACTTGCAAGAAACGAAGTCTCCTCATGTGGAAAAGGCATTAAAGGCGATTGAATGCTTTGAGCCGTATAACAGAAAAGCCCAAACGTACGGGATGTCAGCGGCATTACTTGGCGAAAGCTGTCGGGAAGAAATGCTAGAGCTGCTGCAGGCTATCCAGCAGGCTAACAGCAAAAGCGGTGATTTTAACGAAGAAGAGCAGCTTAGTCTTGAGATAAATGCCTTAGTATCGAAAAATGCGGAGAATTATTATAAAACAATGATTACAGATGATCAGGAATCATGGAATATTCGGGATCATCATATGGTCGAAGCATTATCCCATATCAGCAGCTTCTATGGCAGTGATGCAAAAGGGATAATATGGGAGCATAACACTCATATTGGTGATGCGAGGGCAACGACAATGGAGCAGGAAGGCTTAGTGAATGTTGGCCAAATCACTCGTGAAAAATATGGGACAGACAATATCTTTTCCGTTGGTTTTGGGACATATAGCGGTACGGTTATTGCCGGAGACAAATGGGGAGCCCCTTATGAAAAAATGACATTACCGAAAGCAATGCGTGGCAGCTGGGAGGAAATGCTTCATCGTGCAGGGTCCCACGATAAATTTTTAATGTTTTCACAGGAGAATAAAACGCTGTTTGAAGAGCGTGTCGGTCATCGTGCTGTTGGAGTTGTATACCATCCTGAATATGAGCAATATGGAAACTATGTTCCATCCAGCATTTCAGAAAGATATAATAGCTTTATTTATGTGGACAAATCAACTGCCCTTTCGCCACTGCCTGTTGAAGTAATAAGTGATTAGCTTGTTTTTACCATAAAAAAAAGGAGTAGCATATGCTGCTCCCTTTATAAACGCTGATTATTTTCTTCTTATAAATGTTAACACGATTGCGATAACAGAAATAACGATCGCTGCAATGGATAAAACGTTGCTTGTTGAAGAACCTGCAGTGTCTTCATCGCTGTCAGCTGACTCATCAGTGTCTGCATCATGGTCTGAAGTATGGCCATGGCTATCTGTTGTTGCTGTAGACTTAGTAATTTCTGTTACAGAATGAGGAAGATCCGCATCTGCATCACCAGTCCATTCTACAATGCTTCCATCTGTGTAATATTGGAATGCATCCCAAATTACTTCACCTGCATCAGCAGGATTTTGGGCAGTAAAGCTGAAAAGACGGTATTCGCCTGGTTTGATTGCTGCATCATCATTTTCTGCTTCCCATGTAACAGTCGTTACTTTATCATCATCATTCTTTTCAGTAGTTACCTTCCAGCCATCAACAGGCTGATACATTTTAAAATCTACATTGTCTGCAATTTTGATGGATACTTTATTTGTGTTAACTTCCTTTTCAACAGGGATTTTAACCGTATACGTTTCCCATGCCTCTGTTGTGGATGTTGACGGGTTAACAGTTACATGAGCGCTAGCTGGAAGAGCAATTAAAAATACTGCTGCAAATGTAACTAAAAATGCTGTAATTCTTTTTTTCATATGTATCATGCTTTTAACTCCTTTTCGTTCTTTTTTTCACAAGCGTTTAAAACACTATGTAAATAGGAATAACCTTCTTTATCATAACAGATGTGTTAAGCGCTTTACATTTATATTTGTGGCAAATTTGTGAACAAGTAATAATAGCCAGTTTGGCCGCTTTTTCTACTTTTAAAACATATGGTGATAAAGCGTCCCATAATCTTATTTATAAGTCACATAATAGACACAACTTACAAACTAAGCCTGTAGCTACTCCTATATACAGAATTTAGGTAATTTCTATTTAACTAGCACAAAAATTTCTTTTAAGGCCATGGCTATGCAATTATAAAATACAAAATAAAGCGATTAATTCCATTATTCTTGACCTGTCCTTACACGGCTGCCTATACTTCTCCCCAATCCCCCTCATATTGTAACGGTAAAAGGAGGGATTTTATGTTTCATAGTACAAGATTACATGGAGGTGTTCCAGTTGTTGTCGGGGCCCCCACAGTGGGAGGAGTGCATGTTGCACCAGTAGTTGGTCATGGAGCCGCAACTTTAACTGGCTTTGTTGCACCGTCTGCGGGCTTTAGTGCAGGAAATCCAACGATCATTTATCCATATAAGCAGTATCCACCCTACATGAACCCAAATCAATATTATCCTAATTATCCTTACAATCCTTATTATCCACCGTATTATTGACTTGCTGTCAAACAAAAAAGCATTTCGCCATATTAGCGAAATGCTTTTTTTATTAAACGATAGATGTTGTTTCTTGCTTTTTCGTCTTTTTCCAACCAAGCATCATTAATACAAGGCCACCAACAGAAACGACAAGACCAGCAATGCTAAGGGCTAATTCTAACACACTCTTATTTTCCGCGCCTGTACCTGGACCATTCATGCCATTCATTGCTGGCATATTACCTTGTGCCTGACTTGAATCAAATCCAGAATCAGCATTTGCTGTAGAATTTTCTGTGCTGTCCGTGCTTTCCGTCGTATCACTAGTTGAACTTGTTGAACTATCCGATGATCCATTCATTTGCATGCTAGGCGCTTGTCCGTTCATTTGCCCCATATCTGGTGCAGAGCCAGCGCTAAAGTAAGAGGTAACACCTAATATCGATTGTGCTAGTAATAAAAGCATTGCTGCAATAATTGCGATAGATTGTATTTTTTTCATTTTATCTCTCTCCTAATTCGTAATGTAGGTTCATTATGGATTAGGAAGCTTAAGTTTTTCTTAACTTTTATTAATAGATTTATTTTTCCTTGTAGCTTAGCTGCCATTGGATTTCATGGTGTCATCAATAAAATCTAGTTTAATCCCCTGCCAATAAAATTAGCACTTACACAGTCCTGCCCAATTTCTCTCGCCCATACGGACAGCTGCCCAATATGATGGACTTCGTGAACGATGCAGTGATTGATAATTTCCGCTCTTGAGAAGGCTTCATCTTGCCATGAGACTTTGATTCTTTCAGACTGGTCTTTGGCAAAATTTGCAATCAGCAACTCTCTAACCTCTGCTTTCACCTTGTCTGATAAGGTCTTTATCTTTTCAATGCTATTGTACTCAGAAGTTGTAAATTCTACTGTTTCCTTTCCTGTAAGGGCGAGCAGCCAGCTGTACTCTACATCAACAATATGTACAAGTGTTGCCAATATCCCTTGCAAGCCTCCTGTTCGCTTGGCAAGCAGCTCCTGTTCAGGAATGGACTCACACCATTTCAGCCACTCATCCCTTACTTGCCAGTTGTATTCAAATAATGATTGCATGGCAATCTCCCTTCTAGTGTTATGGTCTTTCAACAGGTATCCAAATTTCTGAATAATAATCCGCGCTGTGTAAATTTCCTTCTCCGTATACTTCTAACTGCGGGGAGGCTACTTGTACATAGCCGCTAGTCGGGAACCATTCTCCATAAATTTTTTTCCATGTTTGCTGCATGCTGTCAGGCATTGCTCCATGTACTGCAAATATCGCCCATTTTGATGGTGGAATTGTAATGATATCGTATCCTTGCTGAGCTTCTTTCGTGGAGGCTGCTGCAATCCAATAATCCATATCCTTGTTTTCGCTGTTTGTTTCTGTGCATATACCAAGAATCCCCTTAATTTGCCCGTTATTCCATGCTGCTAATGCTTCTGTTGATCCATCACCATTTGCCTCACTCCAAAAAAGCGGTATTTCTCGAAAATTCTCTCCTTCCTTATAAGAAAAGGATCTTTTCTTGCCAATTGCTTGAAAGCCTTCCATTTCGACAATTTTCACATTCATCGGTTCTGCTCCCTTCAAAAGAATTTGTATTGTAAAAGGATTATAGATAGTCAGCTTTCCCTTTCCGTTGCGGATATCACTCGGTGTTGAGCCATGCTGCTTTCGGAAAGCTTTTGTGAATGCTTCTGGTGATTCATAGCCATATTTAAGGGCAGCGTCTAACACCCGCAGCTCTTTATTCATCAATTCCTGTCCCGCACAAGACAGACGTCTTCTCCGTATATATTCACCAACCGTTGTGTCAGTCAAAACAGAGAATGTCCGTTGAAAATGGAAAGAGGAAATGCAAGCCTGCTTGGCAATTTCTGACGTCTCCAATTTCTCGTCCAGATGTTCTTCAATATATTGGAGTGCCTTTTGCAAACCTTCAAGCCATGTCACTAGTATCACATCCTTCCTTACAGTTTAGCTGCAATAATATCCTTGCGCCTGTCATTTCTTGCTCGATTCAAACAGGTTTTTCAACTAAGCATTCTTGATTGCTTCTCCTATTTCCTTCTTCATAATGTTGATATTTGGAGAAAATAAAAACAGCCCCATTAATTTGGACTGTTGTGATGAAACTTTATCCCTTATGCGCTGCCGCCATCTCCACCACATCCGCCGTCTGAGCTGAATGATGAACCGCAGTCATGATTCGAATGGTGGCTGTGACCGCCATCATGATATCCGTTTCCAGGTAAATCCCATGGTGTGTAGCTCGCATGTGAAGACTTGGAAATTTTAGATGCTTTTGAACCCTTTGAAAAAAGCGATGCGATAAACAGTATCCCTACTAATATAATGACAATGTACATAATTTTCAGCCTCCTTTTTACTATTTACGAATTAAAGTTCATTTAGTTTCACTTTTTTACAGAAATTTCACCATAAATGTAAAAAACTGCCGAATAAATCGGCAGCTTTCGTTGTTATTCATTATTGGCTGCTTTTGCTTTTACTTTTTTTTGCTTTTGAATGAAATAAACTACGACTGTCACTGCAAGGATAATCAGTACAATGAGAATAGGGTTAATATCGGTGGACAGAAAACCAAACGGGATTAAGGATAACACAAAAAAGTACAAAAAGTTGCCTGCAGCTGTTCCGGCCACAAATCCCTTTAAGGAGATGGTTGTTACTGCAGCCAATATATTTAGTATGCTTGTAGGGAAAAATGGTAAAACCCTCGCATAAAACACATATTGTCCACCTTTATTTTCAATTTTCCGAAGCGCCTCACCATGTGCTTTTTTTTGGACGAAATCCTGTAACCAATAACGGACTGCCACAAACACAATGATTGCCGCGACAATACTGGAAATCCAGCTCCACATAAACCCATAAAAAAAGCCGAAGGCATAATAATTTATTGTGATTACAAGTATTAACGGAATTACTGTAAAGCTATTTTGTATAATCATTATAATTAAGCTCAGTATAAGTGCATAAATTTCGTTATTCCGATAATAAGCTGTGAATTCCTTCAGTTCTCCATTTCTTATTGCATGAAATATTTCTAGCTGGTATAACATGAAGCTGATCAAAACAACTGTTCCAACAAAAGAAAGTAATTTCCATAATTTTTTTATAGCGATCACCTTTTTTCTTATATATATGGCAGGCTATTTTACGAATTAACCATAAGCTACCCTATTTACTTTTTCTCTTTTCCTAACATACCTGCTAAACATGTAAAAATAAACATAGCTTTTCTCCGTTTTATTTAGATAATAGTCGATTTCCATTACATTTTGATTAAATTTGTCAAATATACAAGAAATGGTATTTTATGAGGAGTATAATAGATTTAATCCACAAAGGAGGTTTATCTATGGCTATTTTATTAGAAACACATTTAGGCCAGAAAGATACAGAGCTTTATATAACTTATACAGAGGATGGACGAGTTATTGTTGCGATTCCGACAATCCATTGGTCTGCAGAGTTAAACATAAGCGATGATGACATGCAGAAAAATGAATACATCCAAGCATCCCTCCATTACCATATGTATGAAGGGGACATCATGAGCTTGGCTGATAAGATATTAGAGCATACTGCAAAATGCTAACATATTTTTTTCATTTGCACCACCTCCTAATTTACTGACTGACAAATCCCTTTTTCCTTTGGACGAATCGTGCGACTTCTGATACTCTAGGATATGATAATTCGTTAAAGGAGTTTTGAATGTGAGCTATATTTTTAAAAGCGAAAGGCTGGGCTTCCGTTTATTGACTGCTCAGGATGCTCAAAATTGTGATTTGTTTTGGGGCAATGATGAGGTTATGGCCTATACTGGCGGAAGCATTTCAGCAGAACTACTGCCGCAAGTCATTGATTTCTATGCTCAATCACAGCAGGATTACGGCATTACTGTATATGGTGTAGAAGATATCTCGTCTGGCCAGCTCATCGGTGCTGCAGGATTTGATATAGAATCCGCTGTTGAGGATATCGAGCTGGTTTTTCATTTTATGAAGGACGCTTGGGGCAAGGGCTTGGCTTCTGAAGCTGCTGTTGCCTGCATTCGATATGCAGCAGAAGTTTATCAGCCGAAAAGTATCATCGCCTCCAGCAGTGTTGAAAACAAAAAAGCATTAAATATCCTGGGTAAGATTGGGTTTGCCTATTTGGGAATTCATTATTTGGAAGATACTGCTCAAGATGAAGCCCTCTTTCAGCTTGTATTATAAAACATATGATCATTTGCTTTCCGCAAACAGAAAGCAAATGAAATACTGTTAAAAATTAGTTGATTATTACGAACTCTTTACTGTTTTGTAACACTGTGCCTGTTTTCTTGACTGTCCATATCCATCTGCACTACAATGTGTAGTGTGAGGTGCAGCAATCATGAAGATAAATAAATTTAAAGTTCATGAAAAAGGTTTAAATCGTTTTTTTGGACCGTTGGAAGCTAAAATAATGGATTTGCTCTGGGAAAAGGAAGAGCTTTCCATAAAAAGTGTGCAGACACACTTAGAAACAGACAAAGCTGTTAGCTTTAATACCGTTATGACTGTTATGAACCGCTTGGCAGATAAAGGGATACTTAACAAACGCCATGTTGGCAGAAGCTTTCTTTACTCCCCTATGTTGTCGCGGGAGGACTTTTTGAATACACAGTCCAAGGAGCTTACATATGAGCTTATGGATGAGTTTGGATCAAGTGTCGTCGTCAACCATATGCTTGATGCATTGCAAAATGTTGATGAAGGTTTAGTGGCAAAACTGGAACAAAAAATAAAAGATTGGAAAAAGGATCGATAAGAATGACGAAAAATTATGCTAATTACCTGTTGCTGATCAGCATATTGATAAGCGGCAGTATCCTCCTTCAGATGATATGGTATATTTATTCGCTCACAAGCAATTTTGACATTCGCTTTAACCTGTTCCAAGCTTGCCAGCAGCTGTTTGAGATGTTTGGAGTTCCTTTTTTGGAATATATCCTGCTTGCATTTGTCACCTTTACACTTCTTCATTTGTTATGGTTTTGCATGATACAAATAAAGAAACTGCATAACCTTAGAACAAAGATAACTGGTCTGACATGCAGCGAGTTGAGCCGTGAATGGAACAGTCGTTTTCAGACAAACCGCATCCATGTTATTCAGTGCGAACAGCCTTTTGCGATTACTGTTGGATTTACGAAGCCGCAAATTGTGCTGACAACTGGTTTATGGGATATCCTATCTGATGAGGAAATTGAGTCTGTAATTTATCACGAATTTCATCACTCCTACCAGTTTGACCCGATGAAAACCTTTATGATGGAGCTTTTCGCAAAGGTGCTTTGGTTCCTGCCTATCCTTAAATGGCTGGCCCAGCAATTTTCAATCGTTCGGGAAGTGCTTGCTGACAATTATGCAATCGATAAAAGTGGACAGAGATTGCATATATCAAGTGCTCTGTTAAAAATGATTAACAGTAAACAAGTGCAGCATCCTGCAAGCTTCGTTTCGTTTGCAGACGGCTCTGTTAACTACCGTATTCAAAATATGATTGAGCCTAATACGAGCAGTAAAATAAAATGGCCGCTAGTTAATAGTGCTGCTTCCCTATCCATTTTTACGCTGCTTAGTTTAGTTTTCTCTAAACTGCTGCATTACTAATTTTTTTTACACCGTTACACTACATAACGTAGTGTAAACAATCTTCTAAATATACACACTGCATTTGTAGTGTTTTATATACACTAATTAATTAAAGGAGGAAATCATTAATGAAATTTACACATATCGGTATTGTTGTTATTCGCGTTGTTCTTGGAGTGATATTTTTTGCACATGGGTTATCTAAATTCCAGGGAGGAATAGACAATACTGCTGGGTTCTTCACTAGTTTAGGCCTGCCTGGGTTTTCTGCCTATCTTGTCGCTGGAATTGAACTAATTGGTGGTGCTCTTATTATCCTTGGACTTGCAACGAGAATTATTGCCGCATTGTTTGCTGCTATTATGGTTGTAGCAATTGCGACAGTCAGCCTGCAAAATGGCTTAGTGGGCGGATTTGAATTTGATCTATCACTGCTTGCAATGTCTCTATTATTAGTTTTAAATAAAGAACAGGCATATTCTGTAGATAATGTTATACTATCTAGTAGAAAGAAAGAACAGAATGTTTAAAATGCTTGTTAAATAAAAGGAGAAGTCATTGTGGCAAAAACGAAAAATCAGAAACAAAAAAAAGCACAATCAACTGGGAACAAGCCTTCTAAATTTATTTATTGGATCATCGGCATCGTTGTCGTATGTATTGCAGGGCTTGTCATTTTAGCAAATCTTCCTGAAAAAGGGTTTGATTTCGACTATGAAAATCAACCTGTATTAGGAGAAGAATCTGCTAGTGTCAGTATCGTAGAATTCGGAGACTACCGCTGTCCTGTCTGTAAAAACTTTAATGAATCCTTTTTCCCTGTTGTAAAGGAAAACTTAATCGATACAGGTAAAGCGAAATTCTATTATATGAATTATCCGTTTATACATGCTGATTCCACTACTTCGGCACTTTTTGCTGAAACTGTTTATAGCGAACTAGGCAACGATATTTTCTGGAAGTTCCATGATTCCATTTTCGCTAATCAGCCTGATAATGAAACAGAAGAAACATATACAGAGGAATTCTTGAAAGAGCGTCTGAAGGATGCTGGAGCGACGGATGAAGACATCACAAAAGTGACAGAAGCGTTCCAAAAGCAAACAGCGAAAGACTCTTTGCAAAAGGATTTAGATTATGTGAATCAATTAAACATTACCGGCACTCCAACAATTTATGTCAACGGTGTTAAATTCGAAGGCTCAAGCTATAATGAATTATTGGATATGGTGAATGAAGCGGCTGAAAAGTAAACAAATCTAGAGAGTACACACTTGTACTCTCTTTTTTATGCACTATTTATTTTTCTGCATATGCCGTCTTGCATTTGATAGACCCCCATCCCTTCCATTCTCTCTAATATTCCATTATGAAAGTACATACCAGTTTTTTCATCAATACCATATACATTAGCAGTTGGATGCTTCGCGAAAATTGCTTGTAAATGGGGTTTTTCGTTCCATGCAGAAAAATGAACGGCAAAATATGTATTAAAAAGCAAGCCAATGCCTTTTCGTTCAACATATCGCTGCTCCTTGTTATCTTTACTAGAAATAATGCAGTTTTGCGGACTTATCAATGCGCCTGCTGAAAAGCCTGCAACTGGTACTCCCCGCTCATACGCCTCTTTTATCGCTGCCCCGATATTAGTATCGGCGATATATTCTGCATAACGGCTCGTGCCTCCGCCGCAAATAATCACGCCTCCACTGTCTTTAATCGTTTTTATTACTTGCTCTTCTGTAGTACTTGGGAGCGGTAAATACCGAAACTTTTCTGCACCATATTGTTTTAGTTTATCTGTATAGTCAGGCATATAGGCAAGCCAGCCTTCCCGATCAACCAGCAAGATCGCAATCATTCCCCTTTTTGTCTGGTGCACATATTGCTGCGCCATTTTAGTAGTAAATGGCGGTCCGCCCCCAAAAGCATAAAAATGACGTGCCAACTTATATCCCCCTTATCCTGTATTCTCAAAAGGCTTCCTCTATTATTATATTAAAACTAAAGATTAAGTGTTTCTTTAACCAAATGTCTTTATTTCAAGCCTCCTGTTCTATGTGCAAAAAAAAGCTCCAAACGATACGCCTAAGCCTACTATCACTATGCTTTACACGTTAATTCCCTTATCACCTTAAGGCATATTCCAAATATATCCTTATTGTATCACAGTATTTTTTAAAGAATTAAAAAAACCCCTCTCTTAACGAGAAAGGTTTCATTTGCTTTATTATTCACCTAAATCAACATTGTGGTAGACTTGGCGAACATCCTCTAAATCTTCAATAGCATCGATCATCTTTTCAAATTTCGCTTGTGATTCTTCATCAAGTGTTACATCGTTTTGCGCAAGCATTGTTAATTCTGCAACAGTAAATTCTGTAACACCAGCACTTTTGAATGCTTCTTGTACTGCATGGAATTGGTCTGGCTCTGCATAAACAATAACAGATTCGTCTTCAGCAATAATGTCACGAACATCAACATCTGCTTCCATCAATAATTCCAATACTTCTTCTTCTGATTTGCCTTCAACACCGATAACAGCTGTTGCATCAAACATATAAGCAACAGATCCACTGACACCCATGTTTCCGCCGTTTTTCCCGAATGCAGCACGAACATCTGAAGCTGTTCTGTTTACATTGTTTGTAAGTGCATCAACGATTACCATTGAACCACTAGGACCAAATCCTTCATAGCGAAGCTCATCATACGTTTCTTCCGATCCGCCCTTCGCCTTTTCAATAGCACGATCAATGATATTCTTTGGTACACTGTACGTTTTAGCGCGCTCTAAAACAACCTTTAATGCTTGGTTTGATTCTGGATCTGGCTCGCCTTGTTTTGCAGCCACATAAATCTCACGGCCAAACTTAGCGTATATACGGCTTGTGTTTGCATCCTTTGATGCTTTTTTTTCTTTAATATTATTCCATTTACGACCCATTTTGAACACTCTCTTTCTGATTTATCCATCATTACCTATTATAGATAACAACTGGCCGGCTCTTCAATGCCTGTTATGGTATTTTTAATTTGACTTTTTCTTTTAAGCAATGCTTAAGACGAATAATATTATACCGTAAATATGAAATTTGTTCATCTTTCTGGACTATGATTATTGATTTTTCATAAATTTACTAAAGTACCAGCATTCTTCATTCCTTTTAACAGTAATAAATGGTACAGTTAGGTGACAACTAAAAAGGAGCAATAGACAATTATGATTGAAGTAAAAGTATCTCCAATAAGTGATGGGGAATTCAACAGAGGTGTTTTCGCTACAGAAGATATCAAAAAAGGCGAGCTTATTCATAAAGCTCCTGTTATTTCCTACCCGAACGAACAGCACGAGCATATTGAAAAAACACTGCTGGCTGACTATGCATTTGAATACGGCATAAATCATACTGCCATTCTGCTTGGCTATGGCATGCTGTTTAACCATGCTTATGAACCAAATGCTGTTTATGATATTAATTTTGATGAACATACATTTGATTTTTACGCCTATAAGGATATTAAAGCAGGCGAAGAAATCTTAATCAACTATAATGGCGATGTAGATGATAAAGAACTGCTTTGGTTTGACAAAGAAGAATAAAAAAACAGACCTTCATTAAAGATGAAGGTCTGTTTTTTTTAACGGCCGTCCACAATCTCTTTAAAGATTTCGTAGGAGCGGATTTGCTTTTTCTCATCATAAATATAAGAAACGGCCATGATTTCATTTACATCGTATTTTTCCTGGAAGCTTTCTAGCTGTTCCTTCACCGTATTCTTGCTGCCGATGAATGCCATGCTGGACATGGAGGTAGCCATTTCTCTTTCCATCATGCTCCAAACTGCCTCCATGCTGTCAACAGGTGGGCTTAAAGGTGTGCGTGTTCCTCTGACAACATTCAAGAAAAATTGCTGCATTGTTGTTGCTTCCCTTTTTGCGTCTTCATCTGTTTCTGCGGCAATGACATTTAAGCAGACAATCATATACGGTTCAGCCAAATATTGTGATGGCTTAAATCTTCGTTTGTATATAGAGATTGCCTCTTCCATTTGCCCTGGTGCAAAATGAGCAGCAAATACATATGGCAGCCCTAATTGTGCTGCAAGATAAGCAGAGTCTGTTGAAGAACCAAGAATATAAAGAGGTATGTTCTTGTTAGCCCCAGGATATGCACGAACATAGCCCTGCTCTTCCTCTGGTCCAAAATACGTCAGCAATGCCTGTACATCTTCTGGGAAGGTATAGACAGTATCATGCTGTGCTCTTCTTAAGGCACTGGCTGTTTTCATATCTGTTCCCGGCGCCCGTCCAAGCCCCAAGTCCAATCTGTCAGGATACAGGACAGCCATTGTTCCAAACTGCTCTGCCACAACAAGTGGTGAATGGTTCGGAAGCATAATGCCGCCAGACCCAACCTTGATTTTCTTTGTGTGCTCTAATGTATGTTTTATTAAGATAGAAGTCGCCGAGCTCACTAATGTCGGAGAGTTGTGATGCTCTGCAATCCAATAGCGTGAATAGCCCATATCTTCTGTTGCTTGTGCTAAATTTACCATTGCATCAATGGCTTCTTTTTCTCCCTGTCCAAGGCGAATTGGTGCCAAATTTAAGACAGAGACAGGTATATTTATGTTAGACATGTCAAAAGTCCTTTCTTACAGTAGATTCTCTATTATAGTAACAATAAGTATAACTGAAACAAACTTATTTGCTCGTGGTTAAAGAATTCACCAAAAAAAATAGGGAGAAGCTGTTCTCCCTCATGGACCTTCAATGATAATTGACTGCTTTGCTTCATCCATCTTCGCAAACACTTTATGACATAAGCTATAATGCATCCAAGCAGCAGTGCTGAAAATAATGATGCCTGTAAATGGCATATAAAAAAGCACAACACTCAGCATTCCGAATACCACAAGTATAACTGCTGTTATATGAATATTCATCATGGAAAGCAGCAGAGAATTTTTTAATGCCGTTTTTGTTGGCAGTTTATAATGGGAGATCATCGGAAAAATATAAAATAAAGTGGTCAAAAAGAGGAAACTGACCAATAAAACAGGCACCGTCATCACTATTTTCAGCAGTGATTGGTCTTGGTTCAAATAAAAATAGTTAAAAAACAGCACGGCAAGCAAGACTGCCATAATGGCACCGATTGTTATGCTCTGCCTGAAATTTTCCTTGAAATAATGAAAATAGTTGCGGACAACGCTCGTATCACCGTTGACTTTCCATTGCCTGATCACACTGTACATCGCACTGGTTGCTGGTGCAATGGTAAAGAGGGGAAGGCATGACAGCAGCCAGAAAATATTCAGAATAAAGAGATTGGAAAGTTTGTCTATGACACTATAAAACTTACTGTCGATAATATTCACTAGCAACAGCCTCTTTCCTACATTAATTTAGATTGATTCTCCAGCAATAAATCTGTATGAAAGCTCCGTATTCTCGTTGTTTATGTAACTGCCCTTTTCAATTTTATAAACAAGGCTTTCCACCGCCTTATCGCCTATCGCCTCGACAGGATATTCAATCGTTGTTAGAGCGGGGGTAACGTACTTCAATACATCGATATTATCAAAGCCCATTATTCCTACATCGTGAGGAATACTATAGCCCTTGGTTTTCAAAAAGCGCATAACCTCTAAAGCATATAAATCACAAGAACATATGATTGCCGTCCGCTCTCTTTGCCTGAAGTTTATCTTTTCCAAGTAATCGAGATAATCATTATGCCTAATAATCTCCGCCTCTTTCAAATCGTTAGAAGCTAGTGCTTCTAAAAAGCCCTCAAGCCTTTCTTCCTGTGTATAAATATTCGTTATTCCCTTATACTTCAATGGTGGCGATATGTAGATGAACTGCTTATAGCCCTTATCAATAATGTGACTGACACCATTTTTCATTGCAGCCCTTTCAGGTATGCCAACATATTCCCAATCTGTGGACAGGAAATTGAAAATGGTGATGATTGGAATGGAAAACCCGTGGAGATATTCTTCAAACTCATTCCCTTTATTAACGGAAAAAAGAATGATTCCATCCACCTTATGATTTGCCAAATATTCAATGCATTGCTTTTCATTTTCCATATCCTTATCTGTTAAAGCAATATACAAAAAATAGCCGTATTCTCTTGCTTTGAGCTCGACTGCTGTTAAAAGCTGTGCATATGAACGGTTATAAAGATCAAACAGTACAATCCCAAGTGTCATCGTTCTTCCTTTTACTAAGCTTCTTGCTGTAAAGTCAGGACGGTATTTCAAATCCTTTGCTGCCTGCAGTACCTTTTGTTTTGTTTTTTCTTTAATGCCAGGGCGGTTGTTCAGCGCACGGTCTACCGTGCCTGATGATACCCCACAATATTTTGCGATATCCTTGATTGTAACCCTCATAATGCCTCCATATTAGCTGTTATTGCAAGCTTTTTTTGCCAGCATTCTGCGATGGAATGCTGGCAAAATTGGAAACTTTGCAAATAGTTTTAGTTATATGATTCTATTATACATATAATATCATTCCATTTCTTCCTATAATAGGAATATTCCACCCGCTTATCGTTTCATTTTGCTATTGCCAGCGGCTTGTGAAAACGGACATTTCTATTGCTTTCTAGCAATCACTTTTTTGCCACTTATTCAATCGGAATAGATTATCAGCCTTTTACGGAACCAATCATAACCCCTTTTTCAAAGTATTTTTGAATGAATGGGTAAATAATCAATATCGGCAATGTGGAAACAATGATGACTCCATACTTGATCTGGTCTGCATATTTCTGTGCATACCCGCCAGCAGCGCCGCCTGCGCCTGCACCTTCGGCAAATACTTGGTTTGATAAAAGAATATCTCTTAGCACAATTTGTAATGGCTGCAGACTATAATCTCTTATATAAATCAAGCCTGTGAAGAAGTCATTCCAATGACCAACTAAATAGTATAAGCCAACAACAGAAATGACTGCTTTTGATAAGGGCAAGGCAATTTTTCCGAAGAATTGAAAATGTGTACACCCGTCCATTTGTGCTGCTTCAAACAACTCTTTCGGCAAGGAGCTTTCAAAAAAGGTTCTTGTAATAATTAAGTTAAAGACATTAACGGAAAATGGCAGAATGAACACCCACATATTATTGATTAAGCTTAACTCCTTCATTAACAAATATGTCGGGATAAGTCCACCATTAAAAAACATTGTGACAACAAAGATGAACATCAAAAATCGTCTTGCCTTAAAATCCTGCCTTGAAAGCACATATGCTGCTGGCAATGTTAGCAGGAGGTTAACAAATGTCCCTAATACGGTATAAATAATCGTGTTTTTATAGCCGACCCATATTCTTGAATCATTAAATATCTCTTTATAGCCGAACAAGCTGAAGCCTTTCGGATACAGCGTCACTTGCCCTGTTGAGACTAGGGTCGAATCACTGACAGATGCGATGATGA
>Ga0268252_1000716_pt1 | contig 20813 bp, 22 predicted proteins | sample AgamicMgSfrz_FD_200244 | JGI IMG/M metagenome (GOLD analysis project Ga0268252, IMG submission 200244) | Agave microbial communities from Guanajuato, Mexico - Mg.Sf.rz (v2) (version 3) | ecosystem: Host-associated > Plants > Phyllosphere > Phylloplane/Leaf | place: Guanajuato, Mexico | collected... | reverse complement strand
AAGTTTACACCTACAGCAGCTCCTCCAGCAGCACCAGCAGCAGAAAATTGGTTAGCTAGGTTACCGTTTCCTTGAGTAGCGTTTGTAAATGCACGAAGTTCTGTACCGTTACCAGAGCCAGAACGGCTCTTTTTGTGAGAATCAGATGTGCATCCAGACAACATATGATTTCACCTCCTTTCAAGCATAATTTCTTTCGTTTATTTCTTTATAAAATTGGAAAGGTCTAATGAGAAAAGTGATTTGCCATTTAGATTTACTTTAAGATTTCCATCCTCATTAGAAGCATCAATGACAGGTAGCTTTTCTTTCAGCTTACCGAGGTTATCCTCGTTCAGCAAATCCTTTAGTGAATTGATATTAAGTGTATTTACTGCTTTTTCCTTTATCGCATCCACACTTTTGGTCGCAACAGTATCAGAGACTTTGCTAGTAAGCTTTTTTGCTAAGCCGCCCATTTCATTTGTCATCTTGCTCATAAATTGATCTACATAGGCTGCTCTTTCTTCATTTGAAACCTCTTTCCCATTTACATTAAACTTAAAATCGAATTGATCTTTTATATTGAATTTTCCTGCCAACTCCCTCACCCCCTTGCGTATAGTACAGTATATAAAAACACGACCAAGCTGCATCCGCTAATTAATCAGTGCAAACGCATATTTTTAAGACATAAGCTTGTTTGTAGGCTGCTTTCCTTTAAAGAAAACTGATTTGCAAGCATGTTCTGTCAAAAGAATTAAGGAATAAATGCTGCTGTAATCCTTTTATTACAATGAAAAAAACTAAGGTTCGGCAAGAGAAAGAAAAAAGGTCAAAGGTATAGTGATTCGACTTTATAAACGAAAAAAACTTATTTATATATCCTTATTGTTTTAAATTAGTTATCCATTGAATCCTTGCCTATACAGTCAGGGGCAAAGGTTCAGCTTGTGGAAATCCTGGGATATCGATCGCTTCAAGAAGGGGTAAAGGATGTAGCTGCCGTTTACAGCGGCATTAAAGTATGTGGAAAACCAGGTTAGAATCCTCGTCAGTGCCTCCACATGAGCTTTACTGGAGATATATAGACCTTTCCCTAATTTACCGTGTGAATGAAGAGGATTTCTGTGGGAACTGCTAGAATGTAACAGTAAATATTCTTTTTTGTTTAGACTAAAGGAGAACCGCTAAAAAATACCAAAACTTTTTGGAGGGATAGCATGTCTGAAAAACAGTATTTTGATAAGTTAATATATTACACAGAAGGCAATAAGCTAGTAGTTGAAAGAAGATTTGATGCAGCTCAGGATACGGTTTTTAAGGCGTTTTCTGACTCAAAGCTATTAGAAGCATGGTGGGGACCAGAAGGCTGGCAAACAACAAATGCTCGCTTTGAATTTAAACCAGACGGTGTTTGGCATTATTGCATGCGCTGTATGGATGAAAATCAAGGGGAGTTTTTTGGCCAGGAATCATGGGGCTTTGCTGTTTATAAGAAAATTACTGTGCCAGAAGAAATCGTCTATACAGATTCATTTGCAGATGAATTAGGCAATGCTCAAGCAGGAATGCCAGAAATACACATAACCGCTTCTTTTAAGGCAGACGGACAGCAAACAATATTACAATTTATAAGTGCTTTTGCTTCAGAGGATGCAATACAGCAAGTAGTGGAAATGGGCTTTGTTCAAGGAACAGAATCTCAATTCCGCAGGCTTGATGAACTGCTTAGGAACGGCCTGTAAACAAAAAACAGAATGCTATCACACTAGCATTCTGTTTTTGCTTATTCCTTAATGCCAATAATGCGAAGTCGTTTATATTCAATAAGCCATGATCCATCTTTATATACATCTGCATGTAGTTTATTAGAAACATTTCGGATAATCATTTCTTTATTGTTTTCTGAAATTCCTTTAAAGAAGGAATCCCCAAACATTGCTATCCAATTGCTTAACCCATTTTCCCCATCTAATGAAGTGGGTCTGTCAAAATGCTGAGCAAAGACGACACGAAATCCTGCTTCCTCCATAAGTTGTGTATACTCTGCGATGCTCGGAAAATACCAGGGGAAATTTGCCCAGTTAAAGCTGATTCCTTGTTCTGCAAATTCCTCTATAATAGCATCTGTAATTATTTGCACATTACCTTTGCCGCCAAATTCAGCGACAAAACGTCCTCCTTGCTGCAAACTGCTATAAATACTAGTTAAGGCTTGTTTTGGAGATTTTATCCAATGAAGTGCCGCATTAGAAAAGACAGCAGTAAATCGCGAGTCATATGGTAAAGCAGTGGCATCCTCGACAAAGAACGGAATATGTGGGTATTTTTTTTGTGCTAGTGCAATCATATTTGGTGAATTATCAATTCCAATTACCTCACAATCGTATTTTGCCAAGCTGCTTGCAAGATCACCTGTTCCGCAGCCAAGATCTAAAATTTTTTCTCCTGGACTAGGGGATAGAAGGCTGACAAGATCCTCCCCAAAATTTGATACGAATGAATGTTTTCCATCATATAAGCTTGCATTCCATGGATCCTGTTTAAATGTCTTCATTGTAAATCCTCCTTTTCTAATAGGTGATTTCCTGTAATTAGATTATAATAAAAAGAAATAAACATGAAAATTAACAAAAAATGAAGAAATTAATAACAGTTGGTTATTAGAGAGCAGGTATGATGGATATTAAGTGGCTAAAAACATTTATTGTGGCAGCAGAGCATGAAAATTTCCGAATTGCTTCAGAAGAGCTTTTTTTGACACAGCCTGCGATTACGAAGCATATTAAGAGATTAGAAGAAGCCGTGAATATAGAGTTGTTCGATAGAGTTGGTAAAAAAATCGTACTTACACAAGCAGGGCATCATTTCCTTCCAGTTGCAAAAGAGATTTTTCATCAATACGAACAAGGCTTAGAGGGTTTTGAAGCATGGAAGCAAGGATATGTGAGAAAGCTTGTCATTGCAGCAGCACCACAAATTGCCTCAAGTATACTGCCGATGATTTTGCGAAAGTTTATGGATGAATATCCAGATATCGAGGTGCTTGTGCATATTGTCAGCTCTTATGAAATTGGTGAAGAAATAAGTATGTCGAGGGCAGATATTGGGATATCCAGACTAAAGCCTATACAATCCACTGTTCAGGTTGAAGCGCTCCATCAGGACAGAGTGATACTCGTCGCACCATATCATGAATCTTTAAAGTTAAGTGAACAGCATGTATTAACGACATTCAGGCTCATTACTCATAATCATCCAGAGTACTGGGAGGAATTACAGCGGACTGTAAAAGGAAGCTATCCGTTTATTAGGACAATGAAGGTTAATCAAATGGAAATAACAAAGCGCTTTATTGAACAAGGACTTGGCGTATCATATCTTCCTTATACTACTGTTATGGAAGAATTAAACGAGAAAAAGCTGATGGAAGTGAGACCAGATAAAGTTTTGCCACCAGCTTCGTCGACTTATTTATTATCAAAGGTAAAAACAGAGGAAGTAAGTTTATTCATTTCTTTTTTTAAGGAAAAAATTGCGGTACTGTCATAAGCAGCAACTAAACACTCCCCACAATTGCTACCGCAATTTCTTAGTGCAAAAGTTTCAGCAACTGCGGAAATTATGGTAGAATTGCATTCGAGGTGGTAAAAATGGAGCAGCTGATTTATACGCTGTTGGCATATATTAATAATTCCTTGAACAAAGATATTAATTATCATGTCGCAAAAGGTCTTTTAGAACATATTCATGAATTGGAAAGCTTTTCACTAGAAAGTGCGGCAGATGCTTGTCATGTGGCGCCATCAACGATTAACCGTTTTTGCAAAAGAATCGGTTTTCGCAATTTTTCAAGTATGCGCAACAGTGTCAACATTCCAATTGGTGCATCATTACATGAAGCGAATAATACACCATTACATACAAATGAGCTGTTTATGCAATTAAATGAAAACTTGGCCATTATTGACCAAATTCCGATTGAACAAATTGATCGCATCGTTCAGCGTATTAAAAAGTCAAACAGAATTATTATTTTAGGATTTGAGAAATACCAAGTTCAAGCAATGGAGCTGCAGAAAAAGCTGCTTCTATTAGGGAAATTAAGTGAATGCGGCACTAACTTTTTTAAGCAGATGGATGCATTAACAGAACTGGATGAGGATGATTTAATTATTACAATATCGATTCAAGGTAATATATTATCTTCGTATTTTCCGTTCATAGAAAAATTTAAAGCAGCAAAAGGTCAAAAACTGCTGATTACTTTCTCTGGTGAGCTTGGCAAATTAGCCGTTTTTGATGAAATTATCCAATGTGGCAAAATAGAAAACTCAAGTGTCAGCAGCTATACACTATTGAGGCTGTTTGATGTGCTGTTTTATCGCTATTAACTGGTCTCAACCAGACCAGTTTAATCACTTGACAGCAACCGATTATGAATAAGTACCTTATATTATGACTCTAAAAAGCTTTCTTTCATAATGGGATCATATCGTAAATGTCTAATTGGAAAGCTAGTCTTAATCAGACCAGTTTTATTTAAAAAATGCTAGTATGATAGATTTATAAACATATTAGGAGGCATTGATATGAAAAAGAGTCATTTTCCTGAAGGGTTTTTATGGGGTGGCGCAACTGCTGCCAATCAGCTAGAGGGTGCTTATAATGAAGGCGGAAAAGGATTATCCATTTTTGATATGGTAGCATTCGTACCGAAGGAAGAAAGAGGTCACGAAATTGAGATGGATGTTAGAAGTGAAGCAGAATTAGAAGCGCTGCTTGCTGGTAATGGCGGTGACAATTTCCCAAAACGCCGTGGAATTGATTTCTATCATCGTTATAAAGAGGATATTGCTTTGTTTGCTGAAATGGGCTTTAAAACATTCCGTATGTCGATTTCTTGGCCGCGTATTTTCCCAAATGGTGATGAAACAGTACCGAATGAAGAAGGCTTGGCATTTTATGACAGAGTGTTTGATGAGCTGCAAAAACACGGAATTGAGCCACTCGTAACACTATCTCATTACGAGCTGCCGCTTCATTTAGTACAAAAGTATAACGGGTGGACAGACCGTCGCTTAGTTGAATATTTTGTACATTATGCTGAAACCGTCTTCAACAGATATAAAGACAAAGTGAAATATTGGCTGACATTTAATGAAATTAACGTTTCCACGATTTCACCATATATCGGTAGCGGAATTCTTGTTGACCGTGTTGAAAATCGCGAACAGGCTGTATACCAAGCACTTCATCATCAGTTTGTTGCAAGTGCAAGAGCGGTTAAAGCTTGTCACGAAATCATCCCTGATGCTTTGATTGGCTGTATGCTTGCTCGTATGGAAACATATGCAGAAACTTGTAGTCCTGATGATGTGCTTGCGGCATTAGAGGAAGATCAGAAGAACCTGTTCTTCACAGATGTTCAAGTGCGCGGATATTACCCTAGCTATATGAACCGTTATTTCGAGGAAAACGACATCAAAATTGACATGCTGCCAGGAGACGAAGAAATTTTGCTTCAGCATCCAGTTGACTTCCTGTCATTCAGCTATTACATGACAATGGTGTCAAGTGGTTCACCAGATAAAATGAAAGAAAAAGGAAACTTCTTCAGTGGAATTCCAAACCCTTATTTAGAAGCATCTGATTGGGGCTGGCAAATCGATCCAAAGGGCTTGCGTATTACATTAAAGAAAATGTATGACCGTTACCAAGTTCCTTTGTTCATCGTTGAAAATGGATTAGGTGCTTATGATAAAGTCGAGGAAGATGGTTCTATTCAGGATGACTACCGCATTGATTACTTGAGTGCTCACATTGAACAAATGGGCGAGGCAATCAAAGATGGTGTCGAAGTAATGGGCTACACTAGCTGGGGCTGTATCGACCTCATCAGTGCAGGAACTTCAGAGATGTCTAAGCGTTACGGCTTTATATATGTAGACCAAGATGATTATGGCAATGGTACATTAGAAAGGAAAAAGAAAAAATCCTTTGATTGGTATAAAAATGTCATTGCAACAAATGGTGCAGAACTATAATGGAAAAAAACAGTGTCTTCTTGGAAGGCACTGTTTTTGTTTTGTTAATTTTTTAGTTTACCTGTTGCCTTTTTCCCTAATAAAATAGCCAACAGGATGACAGGAACTATGAATTGCAATGGCAGGTTTAAAAGGAATGGCACTACTTTAAAACCTTCTTGTACATGGTCCGTTATTCCTCTGCCAATAAACACAGTGAACAAAGAAATAATGCATACAACAGGCATGATGAAGTATCTATAGGGGATATGACATACATACTCTAGACCCTTTAATCCTGCAAAAATAAAGACCGAGCTTTTTACGAGGATACCCAGCATAATAATGAAAACAGTAAATGCATCGATACGTTCAATAAATTCACCAATTGAGATTAAACGAGTAGCACTTAATAAGGGAAATACTGCTCTTGATGCGATATTGCTTCCTAGTGAGAGGCTGACAAACAATGTTGAGACTGTTAAAAAAAAGGATGATAAAGCAATCGCAAAAATTAAAACTTTATTGCCTTTTTTAAAGTTTCCTACTAATGGAAATATACAAGTGAATGCGATAATTTGTCCGTATGGACGTACAAGTTCGTACGGGAAAATAATCTTTATTAACGGTTTAACACCATCCGGCAATACTGGCGTGACTTTATCAATAGAGAAGTTTTTACTCGCATAAAGAAAAATAGCCAATAAGATGATAAAAAGAATCGAATAGGGAGTGAAAATTTCCGTTGTTCTCCCAAGTACCTCAACACCTAAATATAATATATAGCCGATGATTAATACCAACGCTAATGTTAATACCTCGATCGGCGTGATTGGCAATATGACAGTCGAGGTCAGCTCAATAAAATCTCGGATGACCCTGCATGCCATATAAAAAAAATATAGGACATAAATAATACTGCCTATAACAGCGAGTGGTCTGCCGATACAGATTTCCATTATCTCGTATAAATTCTTATCTGGAGAAAATGAAGACATAAAATAATAGGCTAATACAATTACCAAGCCAATAAAGGAAGAGAAGAGGACTACTATCCATGCTGCCTGTTTTCCTAGAAGACCAATTCCAAGCACGACAGAACTTCCCAAATTAAAGCCAATGATTAAAGCAAGCAGCTGATTTAACGATATATTTTCCTTCATCATCTGGGAAGTACTCTCTCTTTCTTGTGCGATTGCGCCTTCTTTGCACGAGATTATTATGTGTAAAAAAGGATCAAATATACTAATTGTTTCCATGGATAATATTCAAAATATATTTGTCGGTTTATAATAAAAGAAGCATTTTACATTAGGTTGAAAGGAGAAAAAAGATGCTCGCAGACATAAAAAAAGTCGAAGAAGGATATACAGCAATATTTGAACGTAGTTTTCGTTATAACGTGGAGCATGTATGGTCTGCATTGACAGAAAATGAAAAATTAGCAGCCTGGTTTCATAATCTTGAAGCAGAAGACCTTCGTATAGGGGGATGCATTCGCTTTTATATGAGGGATGGTACAGATACTTCCATTGAAATGCACATCTTGGATTTCAAGGAAGGTGTTCTCCTTGAATACGAATGGGGAGAGGGAAGTGTCCGATTCGAGATATCTCCAACAAGAGCGGGCAGCAGCCTTGTTTTATTGGAATCTATCCCTTACTGGACAGATCATACGCCTAAAGATTTAGCTGGCTGGCATGTATCTTTAGATGTGTTAACTTCTTTACTGGACGGGGAAGTAATCGATTTTCCGAGGGAAAAGTGGGCGGAATTATACGGAAAATATCAGCAAATGAAGCCATGAAAAGGAGGGGATTATCATGGATGTTAATACGTTATTTGTCGGAATTGATACAAGCATAACATTAACAAGCAACTTAGAGAAAAGAAAAAAGCAACATATAAAACGAGTTGATTTGATTGAACTATCGCCGAGTTTGTCCTTTGCAACATACAAAAAAGAGAATACGATAATTCGTACTTACTTCTTTAAAGATGCAGTTGTGCTTTTTGTAGAAGCCACGCCTTTTTTGCAGGACATGGAAGAAATATTTGGAATAAGCAGCCCTAACCTGGATGTAAGCTCAACAGATCTTTCTCATGAAGCGCTTATTCCAAAGTTTGAAAAGGCGCTGGAGGAATATAACGAAGAAACGATAATAGACCCATTTTTGCATCTATATGGGCAAAGGTACTGGCATGATGACAGTTTAATTGTTGGCAATAGGGAGGCATTAGTCAAGCTCAAAAACGCCATAGATATGGCACTTACTTATGGGGAGGGCAGGGCTTGTGTATCGACTAGTGACTGGGAGGGCTATGATCTTTATGTAAAATGTCTGCCTGGTGAACCAGAAACACATAAAGAATGGGATAATCTTCAGCTGCCCTATCATGATCGAGAGATGTACGTTCCCGATGAAAAGGAGGAGCTTGACCCATACAAGCTTATCGTAAATTGGAGAAAATAGGAGAAAAGTTTGATGAAAGCGCTCTAATAAACTGATAGCATTATCTTGTAATCGCTTAATTACATATGCGAAACAGGAATGTTACCTATCGGGCATAACCTAAACAAATGCATGGATTTTCATGTGCTTGTTTGGGTTTTTTGTTTTTTATTAACAAAAATCATGCCTACTAAACAGAAAGAGGGGATGAAGGACATGAAAAGAACAGGATTAATCGTGTTATTGCTGCTTGTTTGTGCTATTTTTGCTGGCTGCACAAACAGTAGTAAGGAGGAAAGCGGTCCTGCAAGTGAACCAAAAACAGATACAGATACGAAAACAGCAGAAAAGCAAAAGGCAAGAACGGTTATTACTACAGATGGAGAAGTGGATGATATGAACTCTGTTCTTCGCTACTTACTTTATGCAAATGAGATGAATTTAGAAGGAATCGTGTTAACAAGCTCTGTTTACCATTATGCAGGCGATAAAGACAAAGGAATTGAGCCATTTAGATGGACGGGTACAGAGTGGCTGACCAATATGATAGATGCCTATGAGGATGCCTATCCAAATCTTGAAAAACATGCAGACGGCTACCCAAAACCGGATTATCTGCGCAGCATCACAAAGATTGGCAATATATCAAATGTAGGTGAAATGGAACAAGAAACAGATGGTTCCCAGTTTTTAAAGGAGCTGTTCCTTAATGATGACGACAGTGATTTATATGTACAGACATGGGGTGGAACTAACACAACTGCTCGTGCACTGAAATCAATTGAAGAAGAATACAGCAAGTCAGATGATTGGGAAAGTGTAAAATCAAAAGTAAGTGATAAGCTTGTGCTTTACATTATTTTGGATCAGGATGACAGTTATAGCAAGTATATTGCGAAAAATTGGCCAGATATCCGCATCATTAATGATACTTCGAATTTTTGGCATTTCGCTTACGCTTGGCAATTACATTCAGAAGAGTTGAACACAAAGCTGACAGGTGATTGGCATAAAGAGAATATTGTCGGCCATGGACCGTTAATGGATATGTATGCGTTAATGGGTGATGGTAAAATGATTGAAGGAGAGCTTTTTGAGGAGCAGCGCGGAACAGAAGAATACTTAAAGAAAAACCCTCAATATAATAAATATGATTTTATTTCTGAAGGTGATTCTCCATCCTTCTTCTACTTAATTGACAACGGACTAAGAAGCTTAGAAGATCCGACATATGGAGGCTGGGGCGGCCGCTTTGATGCTGTCAGCAGCAAGGTATATAAAAACACTGTTACAGACTTTAATGTATACGCAAACAGATACGAAGCAGAGTACTCCTTAACACGCTGGTTTGATGATATTCAAAGCGACTTTGCAGCACGCGCAGATTGGCTGACGGCAGAAAGTTATGAGGATGCAAACCATAACCCAACGGTTGAAGTCACAGAAGGATTGGATTTAACAGTGGAAAAGGGAGAGAAGGTTACGTTGCATGCGAAAGGCAGTGATCCTGATGGTGACAAGCTGTCCTTTAAATGGTGGAGATACTTTGAAGCAGATACGTACGAAGAGTCAAAGGTAGCCAAAAAAGATACAGTCCCTGAAGTTGTTGATGGTCTTCAGCTTGGTCTTCAACGTGAACTGGCAGAAGGAGAAACAACAGATACGATTGAACTAACAGGCAAGGACAGTGATACTGTTAGCTTCACTGTTCCAGATGATGCGAAATCTGGAGATACTCTTCATATAATCGTAGAAGTACAGGATGATGGAGCTCATGAGTTAAAGCATTATCAAAGAGTCATCTTAACGGTGAAATAATGGTATAAATAGGATACTGAGACGGTAAAAAAGCATATATATAAGCTTTTTTACCGTCTTTTTTTCTAATATATAGAAGTTGTGGGAGGGTTTTCCTCTGTTATACAACAATATTTTTCTATTGCCTTAAAAAGCTATAAAACTTTATTTAATTGTACCGATACAACCATTAGCAAAATAATTTGCTAAACTGTTAAGGGATGGGAAGAAGCATGAAGTTAAAGCTTAAATTAAAGTTAGGCACAAAAATTAATTTAATTGTATTTGCTATAATAATTGTTTTATCCGTTGTGATCGGTTTTTTGGCACATAGTGAGATTACAAAGGGGATAAAGGAATTTGCGATAGAAAAAGCGAAGGGTGACCTTGCACTTGGTTACAACTATGTTGACAGTAAATACCCTGGTGATTGGACTGTCGTGGGGGACAAGCTTTTAAAGGGTGAAACTGTTATAAATGATAACAACCAGTTAGTAGATTTGATTGGTAAGGAAACAGACGATACAGTTACATTTTTCTTAAATGATACGAGAATTGCAACAAATGTACAGAAAGATGGAAAAAGGGCTACAGGTACACAAGCCTCTCAAGAAGTGATTGACACAGTACTTACAAATGGAAAAACCTTCTATGGCGAAGCAAATGTACTCGGAAAAGAATATCAGACAGCATATAAGCCACTAAAAAATGCTGCTGGAGAAGTTGTTGGAATTATGTATGTCGGTGCTTCAGAAGCAATGATCGACAGTATTTTATCTGCTTTCTTAACAAAGTTTATTATTGTGCTGGTTGTGGTGATTGTAATTGCTTCTGTGGTTATTTTCATATTTACAAGAACAATTAAAAATAGACTTGAAAATCTCACTACTGCACTGGAGCTGGCAGGAAACGGAGATTTTACAGCAAGTGTTTCTGATAAATCCTCTGATGAGCTGAAAAATCTGTCTGTTAGCTACAATAAAATGGCGGACAGTTTAAAAGTAATGATGAATGAAGTCATCTCAACATCTGAGCAGCTTGCTTCTTCCTCTGAAGAATTGACTGCAAGCTCAGAAGAGACGAGCAAGGCTACAGAAGTCATTACCGAATCTATCCAGCAGGTTGCAAATGGTGCTGACCAATCAGCAACAAATGTACAAGACAGTGCTGATGCTCTTGGGGAAGTGACAGATGGAATTCAATCTATTGCCCAAAATGCTCAATCAGTGTCTACTGTTGGCATAAAGGCAACAGAAAAGGCCAAAAATGGTGGAGTTTTTGTGGATAAAACAGTCCAGAAGATTACAGAAATTCATCATTCTGTCGCGAAAACAGGCGAGGCAATAAAAAATCTTGATTCTCGTTCACAGGAAATTGAGAAAATCACAAATGTCATAACAGATATTGCTAATCAGACAAATTTACTTGCATTAAATGCAGCGATTGAGGCGGCAAGAGCAGGTGAAAATGGAAAGGGCTTCGCTGTGGTTGCAGATGAAGTCAGAAAGCTTGCAGAGCAGTCCCAGCAATCGTCTGCACAGATTTCAGCACTTATTAAAACAATTCAAGCAGATATGGTGCAATCAAATGCTTCCATGGAGCAAGTCACATTGGATGTGCAAGAAGGGCTTGAAATTGTCGGGCAGACAAAAGCAAACTTTACGGAAATCATGGAATTTATGGAAAGCTTGACAGCGCAAATTGATGAGATGGCGGGAACATCTGAAATACTAGCAGAAGGTACTAAGGGTGTTGCAGCAACTGTTTCAGAAATACGAAATATTTCTGGACAAACATCCATGCATTCGCAAAATGTCGCTGCCTCAGCAGAGGAGCAGCTTGCATCTATGGAGGAAATCGCAGCATCTGCACAAGCATTGTCTCATTTGGCAGAAAGCTTAAAAGATCTGATTAGTAAGTTTAAAGTATAAATAGCAGCCAGCCTCAAAATTTTGGGGCTGGCTCTTTCACGTTTTCATATTGCTTATTCCTTTTCATCGTCTACTTTTACCAGTATCCTAAAATATAGAACAGATGGGAGGATACATAATGAAAAAAGTTTATGCAGATGTTATGCAATTTCGGGGGACACATTATAATTTTGGCTTTAAACAGGGTGAGTATTTCAAGGACTCTATACTAGTAAAAAACAGAGAAAAACAATGGAAGGTAAGAAAGCCAAAATTTTCGATAGATGTAGAAGAAACAAGGCAGATTTTTGCTAGATTTGCCCCGCTTATCTGGGAGGAGTTGGAAGGGTTTCGTGATGCATTAGGCTGGCCGATGGAACGGGTGCTTTTGGAATTCTGCGGCTACCGTCTTGATATTGACAAGTCAGGCTGTTCCATTTATGTCGGAAATGATTATTTAATCCGTAATTATGATTATCATCCAAAAACCTATGACGGCAGATATACAATTTTTAAACCGACAGACGGGGGGAATGCGATTATCGGCCCTAGCCAAAGAGGAACAGGGCGAATGGACGGCATGAATGAAAAAGGCTTGACGATGGGCTATAATTTTATGAATCGAAAACGTCCTGGTACTGGCTTTGTGTGCAATATGATCGGAAGGCTTATTTTAGAGCTTTGCGGCTCTGCCGAAGAAGCGGCTGATTTGCTGAAGGAAATTCCGCACCGTCATTCCTTTAGCTATGTACTGTTTGATAAAAGCTGTGACACTCCATTCATTGTCGAAACCTCCCCAAGACGGGTAGAGGTCAGAAGAGGGTACTCGTGCACAAATCATTTTAATATCATGACAGAAGAAAATCGTCATGTTTTGAATGATTCAAAAAGAAGATTGGAAATTATCGAGGAAAATCAAACTGGTAATTTGGATGGAGAAGCAGCATTTAAGCTGCTGAATGGCAGTGATTCAGGCATATTCTCCAAGCTGTATGGGGCTTGGGCTGGAACAATCCATACCTCTGCTTATTTTCCAAAAACTCAAAAAGCGTGGTTTGTACTTGGCGGTGATCAAAAGCCAATTGAATTCGATTTTGCAAAGTGGCTCGATGGCGAGAATTTACTGATTGAAAAAGTAGAAGGATTTATTGATACAGACATTCCCTTTGTTCATATGGAGCAAGCCGATTGGTTTAAATGACAGTACTGCATCGCAGTGCTGTCTTTTTATATAAAGGAGGGAGGATAAAATGGCTTCTACTGATTGGAACCGTATAAAAAACACGTATCAGGTAGAATTGAGGATAATATCTTTATTTCGCAATGCCTACCTACTGCCTTTGTACCATTATATATCCATCAATACATTGAGCTAATCTATGTTTATCAATGCAGATGCCTTATCTTCTGGAATGATAGATGCTCATTTATTTATCATGTTTACGGAGTTAATGCGCCATAGCAACAGCTTAACAAGCATAGAGAGAAACAATATTACAAAAAGGCTTGAAAGTTCTAAATTTGCTGCAGTATATAGAAAGTCACTGCAAGGAATGTAGCCTAACAGATTTGGCAGATCAGTTTAAATATCATCTAAACTATATTTCTGCCATTTTGAAAAAGTAACTGGAAATTAATTAATATTCAGATAGGTTATTTTTGTTCACACCTCTTATTTTTTTTGTATTTTGCATGAAGGATAAGAAGGGATAAAGGGAATAAGTGGAGAATTATTCCATGTAAAATCAAACGAAAGAATGTATTAAAAAAATGTAGAAAACCATTACTCAAAACTAGATAAGCTGGTTAATGAAGCGGATTAGGAGGGTATTGGCTAATAGTAGGAATAAACGAAGAAGCTGCTTCTTAAATCAAGTTATTGGTAAGCGTTAACAAACTAAAGTGATAAAATTTTCGTAAAATACAAATTGATGAAGGGAGGAAAATAGAATGAACATTTGCAGGGAAGATTATTCTGAAAACAGTGATTTTCTTCGGAAGAGAGTGGTTGAATATAATCTGTCAAAATTGCCTGACACTATAAAACATCCTGTCAACAAAATTTGTTTTACTGCTAGAGATGATAACGACCAAATTATAGGCGGGATTACTGCAGTAATGTTTTGGCATCACCTGCAAATTGAATCATTATGGGTTGATGAGACAATCAGAGGGTGTGGGTGTGGGAGCGGCCTTTTGCAGAAAATTGAGGAGTGTGCGCTTGAATACAAATGCAGCCATATTCAACTTGATACTTTTAGTTTTCAAGCCCCCGAATTTTATCGCAAGCATGGGTATGAGATTGCAGGTGTTATAAAAGAGCATCCGATAAAGGAAAGCAGTCAGTACATTCTTGTGAAGCGATTAAGACGTGAGAAAGACGGCTTGTTCTACTAGTCAGATTTCAATTAAATTAGAGAGAAAGAAGGAAGATATCATGGATAAATTCGGATTGTACGGTAAGTTTACAGCAAAACCTGAGAATAGAGATATGCTTGCAGCAATTTTAATGGAAGCCGCTTCCTCCATGGAGGCTGTGGAAGGCTGTGAGCTGTATACAATCAATCTTTCAGACACAGAGCTTGATAGTGTTTATGTTTATGAAGTATGGACAGATAAAGACGCTCATGAAGCTTCTTTATCACTTGAAGCAGTCCAATCGTTGATTCTGCAAGCAAAACCGCTCATCACTGGAATGGAAAGGATCAGCACATTTAAACAGGTGTGGGGGAAGGGTCTTCCAGGTCAGCCTGTGTAACTAGCACTTTTTTCTAGTTAAGTACATTGGTCTCCAGTTTAAGAAATTTATAAAAAAATCGAGTGGTTGAGTGCCATGTTCTCCTAATATCATGTAGTAGAGGATTTTTCTTATTAAGGGAATCTGGAAAGGAGTAACAAATGAAGTTTGTTTTAATATTCGGTCCGCAGGCTGTTGGTAAAATGACTGTTGGCCAGGAACTAGCAGCATTAACAGAGTTAAAGCTTTTTCATAATCATATGTCGATTGATTTAGTAAGTAATTTTTTTGGGTATGGAACGGCAGAAGGCAACCGTCTTGTCCATTTGTTTCGGCAGGAAATTTTCGAATCAGTTGCAAAGAGTAATCTCCATGGATTAATTTTCACCTATGTTTGGGCATTTAACCTGCAAGAGGATTGGGAGTATGTTGAAAAAATCAGTGATATCTTTAAAAAGCAAGGCGGCACCGTTTATTATGTTGAATTGGAGGCAGACCTAAAGGAGCGGCTGCTAAGAAACAAAACTCCCAACAGGCTTGAACATAAACCGACAAAAAGGAATGTAGACTGGTCGGAAGCTGAGCTTAAAAGCTCCCTTGAGAAGTATCGTTTAAATTCGAATGAAGGGGAGCTGCATATGGAAAATTATTTAAAGATTAATAATACAACCAAAAGTCCTGCTGAAGTTGCTTTAATCATCAAGGAAAAATTCCAGCTCTAACCTAATACAAATTTTGTCGCTTTGCTTTTTACTCAGCAAGGCTTTTTTTTATGTGAATTGTCAATATCATACAAGAGTGTCCGCAATAAACTATGCTACACTTGTTTCATGATAAGCATATGGAAGGAGAATTACTAATGAGCAGGGAGAAAAGGACTGTAACATATGATGAAAAGCTGCAGATTGAGGCATATCACTTTAATGGAATCATGCAGAAATTCCCAAACCATTTTCATGAATATTATGTAATAGGGTTTATAGAGAATGGACAAAGAAAACTGACATGTAAGCATAAGGAATATCTTATCAATAAAGGGGATATGGTCATTTTCAATCCACTTGATAACCATGCATGTGAACAAGTTGACTATCTTGCATTAGATTATCGCTGTCTTAATATCAATCCAGAAATAATGGCTAAGGTGGCCAAGGAAATTATGGGTAAGGACTATCTTCCGTATTTCACTTCACCTGTACTTGTTAAAACGAGTTATGCATCGTTATTAAAGGAATTACATGAGATGATAATGAAAAATGAAAATGGTCTTGAAAAGGAAGAAAGCTTTTATTTTTTGATGGAATACTTAATAAAAGAATGGAGTTCAGCTCCAGAAGACAGAAAAGCGAGTACAGCTGATAAACGTCTTGATGCTGTTTGCAGATACATAGAAGAAAACTATAAAAACCATTTAACTTTAGATGACTTAGCAAGTGTAGGTAGCATGAACAAATATACCTTTTTGCGGTCATTTACCCGCAAGCTTGGAATAACTCCTTATAGATACTTGCAAACAGTCCGAATTAATCAAGCAAAAAAACTGCTTGAGCATGGCATGAAGCCACTAGATGTTTCAGTGGAGATAGGCTTTGCTGATCAAAGTCATTTTAGTAATTTTTTTATAGAATTTATCGGTTTAACACCAGGCCAATATCGCGACATTTATAGAGAAAAGAAGCAAGCCTGAATATAAAAGAATAAGAGGACATTACAATGAGAAATTATGCATCAAATGGTCATATCGCAGCACTTGTGACTATTTTAATTTGGGGAACTACGTTTATTTCAACAAAGCTGCTGCTGATTGATTTTACACCAATTGAGATTTTGTTCTTTCGCTTTGTACTTGGGTTTGTCGTATTGCTGATTATATTTCCATACAGAATGAAACTCCAGCATAAAAAGCATGAACTACTGTTTATATGTGCTGGTTTATGTGGCGTAACATTATATTATCTTCTCGAAAATATCGCTTTAACGATGACTTTGGCTTCCAATGTCGGTGTCATCAGCGGGATGGTGCCATTTTCAACAGCACTGCTTACGATGCTGTTTTTAAAGGATGAGTCATTAAAGGTGAATTTCTTTGCCGGCTTTGCCATGGCGATGATGGGAATATTCCTGATCAGCTACAATGGCACAGCGAATTTTCAAATAAATCCGCTTGGAGATATTTTGGCAATTGCTGCGACAGTTGTGTGGGCTGCATATTCTGTGTTAACGAAAAAAATCTCCAGCTACGGCTACCATACCATTCAGGCAACAAGAAAAGTCTTTCTTTATGGTCTTATCCTAATGCTGCCAGCGCTGTTTTTATCTGACTTTAAGCTAGGACTTAACAGGTTTACAAGTCCAGTCAATTTATTTAATTTTCTGTTTCTCGGCATAGGCGCATCTGCCCTTTGCTTTGTAACATGGAATATGGCTGTCAGTAAATTAGGCGCTATTAAAACGAGTGTTTATATTTATATGGTACCTGTTATTACCGTTGTAACATCCATGATTGTATTAAAGGAACAACTAACAAAGCTGTCAGCATTGGGCATTCTCCTGACATTAGCTGGGTTGGTTGTATCAGAAGCGAAACTGAACTTCAAGAAAAAAGGCCGATTAGAAAGCCGGATGGTAAAATGATTTTGTCTATCAATTAAATACACACTTGAAAAAAATCTAAGCATAAAACTATTACTATCGGAAGGCATGAACACAATGTTGTTTATGCTTTTTTTTATGCAAATACCCGACATAGTCACAATCAGCCTTGAATACTATTAACAGAGTAAATAAAAGCTTAAAGGGGTTAACCATGACTAGGAAAGGAAGCAGTGACCTTTACATAACGTCAACCTTTCAATCACTTGCACAGGCTGTTATTCCACCAGCGTATTATTTTCAAAATGTATCAATCAAAATAGAACCAGGAGCATTAGAACTTAGGATTTACGAATATATATTGGCTATACTGCATCAGTCCATGTCGCAAAAGATAAAGAGTCAAATGAATGTTGCATCAATGGCTGAGTCAACAGCACAACTACTTGATAGTGGTGCTGTTGCATTAATACAGTCAGGTGAAAATGTAAATCTTTTAACTGTGTCTGGTTTTCCTTATGGCGGACCTTTTACTTATTTATCACAAATAGACAGGCTTAAGGCAATTTCTATAATAGATCGACTTCAGATTAATAAAAAGCATTTAAGTTTGCCTTACAAAGATAATCTTGGATTAATAAAGAATATGATGGATGTATTAAATCAACTAACATTATTTGGATTTTACTCTGAATGGACTGGTTATGGAAGCTCTGCTACACTTCCTCCTGAGAAAAGAAGATTGGAATACGTTCCGGTTGGATGGGAACAGACACATTATCCAGGCCCTTCCTACGCATATCGGGATTTTAGAGGTTTTAAAGCATTCATGCCTAATAAGAGGAAGAAGTGATGGGCAATGCATGATGTTATCGTGATTGGATCTGGCGGTGGAGGTGCTGTTATTGCAAAAGAATTAGGTGAAAAAGGCTTAAAGGTGCTTGTGCTAGAGGCAGGTCCATGGTATGGAAATCAAAAATGGCCCCAACCTAATCTGGATGCAGGCGGAAAATCCAGCAGTGCTTTGACTGATTTAAATATTCATCTATATAAGGAGCTATTGAATAAGGAAGAAATGAATATGAATGATCTTGTCACTGGAAGGTTTCGTTGGGGTCCTGCGGATCGAAGCAAGGCGCAATGGTTTCGCAACATTAAACAAAAGGCAATGATTTGGCAAACAGCAGGCGTTGGTGGCACTACCCAAGTTTATACGGCAAATTGTCCAAGAGCATATCCACATGCGATTGACGGTGTATGGCCATTCTCCTACAAAGAGCTTGTTCCTTATTATGAAAAGGTTGAAGCAGAGCTGCCTGTCCATTTTGCAGCTGCTACTGCAAAGGAAGAATTATTTTATTATGGTGCGAGCAGGCTTGGCATGAACTTCACTCCAGTATTAGATGTACAATGGCCCGGTTATCGTCCACAGCCGAATGCTATTCTTCCCCCAAACCAGGCTATCCTTAATTCTTCTGGTGTCACAGATGAGCAGCTTTCGTGGATGGAAGGCTGTACGTTGGCAGGCCACTGTATTAACGGGTGCCCTCATGGTCCGTCTGTCGACAAAATTGCCAAGCGTTCAACGAATGTAAGCTATATTCCCCTTGCCTTAAAAACTGGAAATGTATGTATAAGGCCAAATGCATTTGCTGTAAAGATTCTGACAGAAACAATTGATTCAGAGCTGCGTGCTACCGGTGTGGAAGTACGGAATACTTGGACAGGGGAGCAGGAGGAGCTAAGGGCAGCAACAGTCGTGTTGGCATGCGGAAGCATTGAATCACCAAGACTGTGGTTGAATTCGAACTTGCCAAAAAACCAGTTTGTAGGCAAAGGCTTAGTAACACATAATATGGATTGGATAACCGGTATTTTTGATGAAAAGGATTTGATTTCTATTTTAGGGAGCAGGGAAATAAGACCTTTTGTTGGGAATACATGTGGAGCAAGGCTTGACTATCCTGGACTTGGGGCGTTGCAGACAACTGGATTAAGTCCGGGTTTAACCGCTTCCTTCTACGGTTTAAGTGAATCTGGTTATTACTTTAATCAGAATGTACCTTCAAAAAGTTCATGGGATGTAGAGGGAGGCCTTGCAGGACCCTTCCTAAGGAAATGGATGGATGAATACCCGCGGTCATTAAGTATATTAGTGACAACAGATGATGAAGTCGATGAGCAAAATGGTGTGACACTTGATCCGCTTCTGTCTGATGAAAATGGGTTTGTCCCAGTCATCCGTTATAAAGCAACAAAAAAGTCGGAGAGGAAGCAAATAAAGCTGGCAGGTCTTGCTGCTGACGTCCTCAAAAAAGCAGGAGCAAAAAAAGTTCTTCGCTCTAATTGGCCCTCAGGTATTATGATTCATATGGAGAGCACGATGAGAATTGGTCGAGTAGTCGATAGCAATTGTGAAGCTTATCAAGTAAAACGGCTTTATATCGCAGACAACAGTGTGCATGTAAATGGACTAGGCGGCGTCAATCCAACCCTTACAACACAGGCGCTGGCTGTGCGGACAGCAGAAAAAATAATAGAAACTTACTTTTCTTAGCATGTTTTTTGGCCATTTCGGAAAAATTAAGAAAAACATCTTAAGATAGGTGGGATTTTTATATGAAACTGATGGATGTTATGCATGATGCATTTGCGCCATTTTTGGATGGCGAAAAAAAGCCTTTAAACGTTATGGAAGTCTCTAATTTGTGGTTTTACTTGTTAGCTACAGAAACGACACTTCGTAATGAAGAAATATCCTATAATTTAGCGCAAGACCCGAAATTGAAGTCTTTGATAAAGGATATAACAGACACAATACATATTCCAATGCGAGATGAGCTGCAGGAATTTTTAAAAAAGGAAGGAGTTCCACTACCACCGACTACGCCTCAAAAACCACTTGGGGATTTTCAAGATATTCCAGCTGGTGCTAAGCTGAATGATGAAGAAATGGCTAATCTACTTTCCTATAACTTAGCTGCAGGTGTTAATTACGGGGCAAGGGGGCTGACGGAATCGATTCGGGCAGATGTCGGTTTATTGTTTTCAAAATTTATTTTGAAAAAGACAATTGCAGGTATGACGGTTAAACAATACTTGGATGAACATGAATGGCTGCGTGTTCCACCTTTTTACAAACAATAAGATAGAATGGAAGAGGCTGGGACATAAGTATGTGAACCAGCTAGACCGAACTACTTAATCAACTATTGATTAAATAGTTCGGTTTTTTGTTTTTAGTTTAAATACAAAAAATTAGAAATTTTAGTGGAATGGAGCGGAGGCCACTCGACTACTAAGGGAAATAGAGGAA
>Ga0268252_1000714_pt1 | contig 20820 bp, 20 predicted proteins | sample AgamicMgSfrz_FD_200244 | JGI IMG/M metagenome (GOLD analysis project Ga0268252, IMG submission 200244) | Agave microbial communities from Guanajuato, Mexico - Mg.Sf.rz (v2) (version 3) | ecosystem: Host-associated > Plants > Phyllosphere > Phylloplane/Leaf | place: Guanajuato, Mexico | collected... | reverse complement strand
AAATTAATAGTAGACTCCAAAAATGGGTCCATTATTGTTACAAAAGCATAGACCATTACATTTTTCTCTGAGGTAATATCAAGTTCTGTCATATAGTGCGAAGCTAGGTTGAAGTCATATTCTTTATAAAAAGCAAACGGGTCTGCAATCACAAAAGCTAAATCTGGTGTTTTTAAAGACTGAAGTAAAAAGAAGACGTCTTCATCATTGAGAGGTAAAAGAGTAAATTTCTTTTCTTCTAAGAAACCAGGAATACCTTTCGAAAAAGTAATCACCTCTTCACGATTTACTTCTAATTCCCCATGATATTTCGTTGCTATTTTCATCTTTTCACCACTTTATAGTATTGTTGTTTTTGACGTTTTTAAACAGAAAGCCCGGTAAATGCCGAGCCTTTTGCTGTCTATTATGCTAGAAAATCTACTAAACTCGGCTGCATAATTTTAGCTCCCACAGCTAATGCTGCCCGCTGAACAGTCTCCTGCATTTGTAGGTCCATGATTGCTTTCTCAAAATCTATATCTTCTACATCTGAAAGTTTCTTTTCAAGAAGTTCTCCTTGCTCGTTTAAACGTGCTTCCATAATTTCCAGACGATTTGTACGAGCTCCGATGAGAGTTCTAGCGCTTATAATAGAGTTAATATTTTCATCCATTGCAGAAAGCTGATCACCAATTTCCTCTCCTGATGAACCTTCTGCTAAGCTTTGTTCAAGCTTTGTGAGATTATCAAAGAAAGCTTGACTAAAAACGCCCGTTCCATCAGTACTAATATCAATTGGAAGACCTTTAGATAGTTCAATTGATATTGGTTTCTCACTAGCTCCTACAACAATTGTTCCGTTCTTGTTATCTACTGGCGCTTGTCCAGTATTTATTCCGTTAAAAAGAAACTTTCCTTCAATGTTTTTATTCGCAATTGAAACAAGATGTTCTTTTAGTCCGCTCACTTCGAGTCTAATAGCTTCTCGCTCATCTTCAAGTTTTGTTCCATTTGAAGCACTCACTGTAAGTTCTCGAATTCGTTGCATCACTTTATTTGCTTCTTCCAGAGATCCATCGCTGTTATCAAGCCACTTGTAGGCTTCTGTAAAATTCTCTTTATATTGGTTATTCTCGTTTAAATTTGTTCGGTAGTTTAAGCTTTTAACAGCACCAATTGGATCATCAGATGGGCGATTCAACTTCTTACCACTTGTTGCTCGTTCTTGTAAATTCATTAGTTTCTCATAGCTGTTGCTCATATTACGCAACGTATGTTGAGAAATCATGGACTGTGTTACTCTCATCGTTTTCCCTCCACTAGCGGCCAACAACGCCCATATTATTAATGATTCGGTCAAGCATCTCATCCATGACCGTCATGCTCCTTGCTGCTGCATTATATGCATGTTGAAACTTAATCATATTTGTCATTTCCTCATCTAAAGAAACCGAGCTAACGCTGTCTCGCTTTGTTGAAAGAAGATCTCTGACATTTTCACTATTTTCTTTTAGTCTATTAGCATTTTGGACTTTTACACCAATCTCCCCAATCATTTCACTATAAGCAGACCTGATTGTTCCATTGCCAACATTGGGATTTAAAAGTTCAGCAAGTTTTGCTGCATTTCCTCCATCACTTTTCTTATTTCCTTCAGCTCCAACTGCTATATTATCCGTACTCTTCATAATGTCATCTGAAAGTGTGATTGTGCTTGAAGCATTTTCTGATGAAAACGTAAAAAAGTCGCTCCCTTTTTCTCCATCTTGCTTGTAGCCATTCCCATGAATCTTGTTAAATTCTGTTGTAAGAGTTAGCGCAAGCTGATCAAGCTGATCAATCGTTGTTTTATAGATGCTTTGATCTGTGCCAAGGTTACGAATTAAACTTTGAAAACTTCCTGTTGAAGATACAGTTGTACCATTAATCTGGATTTCTAGATCACTTCCGTTAGAAACTGTCTCAACCTTTTTCGCTATATTCCCTTGTACGAGTTCTTCACTGCTTCCAGCTACCTTAATCGTATAGATACCTGCAGCGGCTCTGTTAGCTCCGCTGCCTGACGAAGTTCGCACAACTTTAATATCCATATAACTTGAAAGCTTATCAACAAGCAAATCACGTTGATCATAAAGATCATTTGGCAAGTAACCAGATGGCTCAAGTTCACCGATTTTCTGATTTAAATCTGCAATCTGAGATGCAATAGAGTTAATATCATCTTTTGCTCCATCTACTTCGGCTTGAAGGTCTTCTTGTGCAGTTGTTAGTGCACTATTTAAGTAATGGAATGTGTCTGTTAAAGAAACAGCTTTCTCACGGACAACCGTTTTAATTCCTTCATCATTTGGGTTAATACTAAGATCTTGAAGAGAGCTCCAAAATTCATCCATCGCTCCCGAAAGACCTGCACCTTCTTGATCGTTCATAATTGCTTCAACAGTCTTAAGGATATTACTTTCCATGTCAGCATAACCAACTTGTGCCTCTCCGCTGCGATATTGAGCATCAAGATACTGATCACGAATTCGCTCAATTGAGCTTGCTTCTACCCCTGTTCCTATCGTTCCTGCTATTTGCGGCGAGTTCATCCCACCCGAAGGATATGGGGAAGTTGCTTGCAAATTCGCTCGTTGCCTTGTATAGCCAGCTGTATTGGCATTCGCAACATTCTGTCCAGTTGTTTGAAGGGCTGATTGCTGAGCATGAAGAGCCCGCAGTGATGTTTCAAGTCCTTGAAATGTAGAACGCATCAGTCTTTCCTCCGTTTCTTTTATGCTTTACTATCAAACATAGAACGACTAGGAGCTGACGGACGCTCTTTCTGCGAACTATGATAATTTAAGTTTTTAGGCTGATTGCCGAACATATCTAAAGTCATATTCACAACTTGTAGGGAATGATAAAGAAGCTGCTGATTTAGTTCATTACGCTCTTTTAATGCTAAAAGACAAGTGCTCAACTCTTCCTTCAGTACCTCATATTTGGCTCTTTGAGGAAGAGGGAGTTTCTCGATAATCTCACCTAGTGTAAGGGGTTCTCCCCATATTAATAACACTTCTCGCTGGCGAGCTTCTTCTAGTTTTGTTATAGCTTTTATGTGAGACTGCTCCTCACTCATTAGCTTTGAGAGCATTGTTTCGTTCTCTTCCTTCAAGCATTCTGTTTTTTGTTGAGCTAAATGTAATAAACTTTTATGAAGTGATAAAAGCTTTTCTAATAATGCCTCTAACCGGTCTATGTTCATTACTTATTCACCTTTTGAAAGTTTCTTATAATAGTCAACAAGTGAAGACGCTACTTTATGCGCATCAACCTTATACGTTCCATTCTGCACCTGATTTTTTAATCGTTCGATCTTATCTGCTCGTTCATTTTGAAAATTATTTGTTTTTTGAAGCTCTTTTGCCTGAGTTGATATCTGAACTTCATCACGTCTTGTGACAGAAGTTCTTTCCACCTGTCTCTCTTTTTCAGTTTGGTTTTGATATGGATTCATTCCTGATGAATGAAAAGGATTAATCTTCATTTTCCTCACCTCACGAAATAATTACCGCTATATCTTATCTTTCTTTTATTATCGGTAAAAAAACAGAGGATTTAAAGGAATTTAAGGAAAATGATAAAAATAGTAATAATAACATATTTTTCTTATTTTTTCTACATTTTATTTGTTTTTTCATGACAAAAGAACTAGAACTTTACTCCTTTTTCAAGGTTTGTTCTCGTTCATAAATCTCTAAATCTTTTCTAAAATCATAGCGACAAGAATTACATATCCTTCCTTCACGCGTTTCTTGATGACAAACTTCACATTGGTAGTATACATTTGGTAAATATGAAAGCTGAAGCCACCCTTTACGAACAAACTTATAGAATAGCGGTATAGGCACCCCAGTAGCTTCTGTGATCTCTTCAAGTGTTAAGAGTCGGTTGTCTCTATTACGAATAAACTCTCCTATTCTTTCATAGTGAGCAATCTCTTCCTTATAGCAATCGTTACAAACACTAATAAAGCTATTCTGAATAAACAGACTTCCACACGTCGGACAGTTTAATAGTTGTGACATTCTTATCCTTTCGCTCCTTCATTCCGCTCTTCTCCTAAAAAGAAAGTCGCGCCGTTACCTTTCTTATCGGATAGTTCTTACAATTGTTTATCTTAGCTTCTTGCTAATGTCATTGCTGAAATAAGACCTGCTCCGTTTTGTTTTAACACCTTACTTGCTTTATAAAGAGTTGCTCCTGTTGTATAAATATCGTCAATGAGGAGAACCTCTTCATTATTGAGTTTCCGAGAGGAAGAGAAGGTAAAAAGCTCTTCTTGTAGACGCTCTTGTTTATTTTTTTGAGACTGTTTTTCTGTATGAAGGCGGGAAAGGGGCGAGACGATCTGTCGAGGTAAAAGAGAAGCTAAAGCTTCAGATTGATTGAACCCTCTCTCCAAATGGCGTTCTGCTGAGAGAGGAATAGGGATGATAAGGGAGCAAGTCTTAAAGTGTTGATAGAAAAGGGAAAGCCACTCCTTTTTAAAAGATAGCAAAAGCGCATAGTCTCCTTGGAACTTAAAACGATTCATCCATTCTTTTATAAAAGCATTATAGTGCAGTAGAGAGCGATTCTTTGTCATCATCCCCCTATATGAAGAAGTTTTCCAGACAGCACAATCCTTACAGATATCATGATCAATAAACTGCGAAGAAAGATGAAGAAGGCTACGTCCGCATAGCAAACAATACGGTTCTTTAATAAATAAGCATTTCTTAAGACAAAGCTCACAAAGGCCAGTTTCCCCCCCTTTCAAAAAGTGAGAGAATGTAAACTGTGACGTATGTACTCCTTCACAATATAGACAGGTATTCATTCAATAAGCCCCATCTTACGCGCTTTCTCGTTTAGAGAAAGAATCTGTTTTCTTGCCCGAATCATCTCTTGAGTTCGGCCGAAATGGAAAAGGGTAACATCTCCATTTGGATAATTAGCACTTCTACCCACTCTTCCTCCAATTTGCACGAGCGCACTTTCTGTAAAAATATCCTCCTCCGCCCCTAAAACCGCAACATCTATATTAGGGACTGTTACTCCCCTCTCTAGAATAGTAGTTGTTACTAAAATGCGTGTCTCACCATTTCGAAACCGTAGCACCTTTTTTTCTCGATCATGATCTTCTGCATGGACTCCTTCTGTCTGCTTTTCCCCTTTTTTTATAATTCCCACAATTTCAGGAATCACTTCAATCGATGGTACAAACAAAAAGACTTGTTTTTCTCTTCTTTCCTTCAGCCATTTTTTAAGCTTCCATGGAAGCTCGTTTTTTAAGAGCTGTTTTTTCCAGTTTCCACACCAAATCATATGTGGTACAGGTATCTCTCTTCGATGATAGCGCGCAGGTAGAACAAAGGCATCTCTCCTTCCTCTCCTTATTTCCCGCTGCCACTGACGATTCGGTGTTGCAGTGAGGAGGATTGTTGCACAACTCTGTTTTTTCACATTTTCTACCGCTTGTTGAAGCATTTTGTCATATGAGAATGGAAAAGCATCTACCTCGTCTACAATTACTACATCAAATGCTTTTTCATAACGAAGCATTTGATGAGTTGTAGAAATCGTAATAGCTCCACTTTTTCCTCTGTCTTCACTGCCTCCATATAAAGCGATAACAGAAGAGTAAGGAAATGCTTGCGCTATACGAGGCTTTAATTCACGTACAACATCTGCTCTTGGTGTAGCAATAAGAACATTCTCTCCTTGTGAGAGAGCATAATTAATTCCTTCAAAAAGCATTTCTGTTTTCCCTGCTCCGCAAGCGGCCCAAACTAAGAGTTCTCCTTTTCCTCGGATTGTCTCTTTAATGGCCTCTGCTCCTTTTTGCTGCATCTCGGACAGTTTACCGTTCCATGCTAAGAAAGCTGGATGTTCCCTTTTCTTATAGATAGGACCACTCCAAACAAAAAGTGGTGTGCACATGCTGATTCTCCCCATTCCAATGCAAGCACGACAATAAAAGCACATCTCTTTACATGTATAACAAGGAAATGCTCCAAACTTTTGTAAGACCGTATTTCCACAACGATTACATTGACATATATCCTTTTTTTTATTAATTCCTTTTATAATCTGAACATATCCTTCTTTATAATGCTCATAAAGGGTGACAAATGGAACTGAAAGTTCGGTAAGAAGCAACTTTCGTTGTGATAACTCTTCTTGAAGCTTCTGTGAAAAAGGGTAGGCATCATTTATGGGATAAAAAGTGTAGGTAGAGTGATAGGAAATCGGTTGACCTTCTTGAGGAGAGAAGACAAGCTTATTATCTTCAACAGTAAAAAGCATAAAACACCTCTTTTCTTTTTACTATATCAACTTTTCATAACTTGTTATCAACGTCTTCATAGGGAAAATAAAAAAGAACGAGCATAAAAACTCGTTCTTTTTTATTTACGGTACCATCCAAGCCCTAAAGCACCTTCACCTAGATGTGTACCTATTACAGGTCCAAAATAAGAAATATTAACATTTACATTGGGATATTTATTTTCAATCTCTTTGCAAAGTTCTTCCGCCTCTTGAAGACGATTAGCATGAATAACTGTTGCTTCAATTGGCACCCCTTGAAAAGCATCTTCATGAAAAAGCTCTAACACTCGTTTTAAAGCTTTTTTTCTTGTGCGAATTTTTTCAAATGGAACAATTTTTGTATCTTCAAAATGAAGGATTGGTTTGACTTGAAGAACACTGCCAATTAGGGCTTGTGCAGCACTCAATCTTCCTCCTCTTTGAAGATGTGATAAGTCGTCCACAATAAAGTAAGCCCTAATGAACGGTTTCATTTCATCAAAACGTTTAACAATTTCCGTTGCACTTTTGCCACGAGCAGCCATATCTGCTCCTTCTAGAGCATAAAACCCTTCTACCATGCAGCTTATCTCTGAATCATATGGATAAACAGTCAGTCCTTCTACCATTCTCCCTGCAGACTGAACGGTTTGATAAGTACCGCTAATACCACTTGAGAGCGTGATAAATACTGCTTCATCATAATCAACTGCTATTTCTTTCAATAACTCTACAATCTCACCAATTGGTGGTTGTGATGTTGTGGGAAAAATTTTTTCTTGTTTTACTTTCTCGTAAAACTCTTCTGCAGTTATATTCTCTTCTTCTCTGTATTGCTTGTCATTAAAGATAATGCTTAATGGAATACTATATATATTCTTTTCTTCTCTCAATGATTTTGGAATATATGCTGTACTATCAACAATAATTGCCGTTTTCACTCATGCTCCTCCTCAGATTTTTCCTATGTATAAAATCTTTCTAAAGAAAGAATACCCATTATTATGTATTTTTACTCTATGTGCAAGAAAAGGTGAGACAATTTGCCTCACCCTTTTGACTATTTTTCTTTTACAGAACGCTTACCCAGCCATTTTTAATAGCTACAACAACAGCTTGAGTTCGATCATTAACATTCATTTTTTGTAGGATATTACTTACATGGTTCTTAACTGTTTTTTCACTAATATATAATGTTTCACCAATTCCGCGGTTGCTTTTACCATCAGCTAAAAGCTGTAATACTTCACACTCACGACGAGTTAAAAGGTGAAGCGGACGGCGAATTTCAATTTCTCTTGCCGCATATTTACGTTCATTTTGAGCTTGTGAAGCTAGACGGCGATACTCATTCACAAGGCTGTTTGTTACTTTTGGATGAAGATATGAACCACCTTCTGCTACAACGCGCACAGCTTGTACGAGAGCATCTGCATCCATCTCTTTTAATAGATATCCAAGCGCACCTGTTTGCAAAGCATGTGTTACATATGTTTCATCGTCATGAATAGATAGAATGATAACTTTTGTATCTGGATATTCTTCAATTAGCTGTTTTGTTGCTTCAACACCATTCAATCCAGGCATATTAATGTCCATAATCACAACATCTGGATTATACTCTTCAACAAGCTTTACAGCTTCTTCTCCATCGTCACCTTCTGCTACAACATCAAAGTCTTGCTCAAAGTCTAAAATTCGTTTTACCCCTTCACGGAACAATTGATGGTCATCTATAATTACTATTTTCGTTTCCATATCTTCTTACCTCCTAAAATCTATGTGCCTACGTTTTATGATTGGAACAGCTGAGACTGAGGAACAATAATCATCACTTTTGTACCTTTGCCAATAGCTGAATTGATTTCTAGTTTTCCATCTAAAATTTCCACTCGTTCCTTCATTCCCATAATCCCGAATGATTGCTCTTTTTTCTCTTCTACTTCAAAACCTTTTCCATCGTCTTTTACAATAAGAATGACTTGGCTATCACACACTTCAATTTTGACAGTCACATAGTTTGCATCGGCGTGTTTAATAGCATTTGTAATCGATTCTTGCGCAAGACGGAATAAAGCAACCTCAAGTTTTGGCGGCATCCTTTTATCAGATCCAAGTGATGTGAATGAAATCTGTGGTTTACCATCATTGTAATCTTCAACAGTACTAATATATTTTCTTAAAGTGGGAATGAGCCCTAAATCATCTAGTGCCATCGGTCTTAAATCATAAATAATTCGCCTTACTTCATAGAGAGCTGAGCGAACCATCTTCCGTAAGTCTCTAATTTCCTTCATTGCCTCATCAGGGCTTCTTTCACGATAGACTCGCTCAATTAGTTCGGAACGCATCATAACGTTAGCGAGCATTTGAGCAGGACCGTCGTGAATTTCGCGGGACAAACGTTTCCTCTCCTCTTCTTGAGCCTCAATAATTCGGAAACCAAAATACTCTTTTTGAATGGCATCTTCAACAATCTCTCCAACTTGTTGGAGATCGTCTGTTAAGTACGATAAAATCACCGAGATTTGCGACACAAGATGTTCAGCTCGTTCAATCGTCTCTGTTAACGTAAGAAGCCGTCTTTCAACTTCATCACGTCTTTGTTTAAGCTGGTGTTCAAGCTGACGATTGACCATAAGCTTTGTTTGGAAATTGTGTGCTTTCTCGTAGGCTTCCTTTACTTCCACTTCGTCATAAATTTTAAAATGGCGGCTCACATCAGAGAGTCTTGCTCTCGCAGCACGCACGTTTATTTCAAGACGATCACCTTCTGCAATAGTTTCAAGCACTTTTCTCTTTAACTGTTCAAGTTCCTGGTGCAATTGCTCGAATTCTTTGCGAGAATCTTCAGCAATACGGTGAATCTCACCTTTGCTATTGTCAACTGTATAAATAATTCGTTCAAAAATTTCATCTAATACTCGGCTTGTCAATTTCTGTTTCGACATCTTTTCACCTCAAGACAAGCTTTTTTGGACAAATGTAACATGCGAATGTCACATTGTTTCATATAGTTAGGCAACACGCCTCTATCCTTCTAAACTTTTCACAACGTGAACTTCACGTTATAGTACGGAATGGGGATTCCGTCAGTTGTAGAGTTTCTTTATTAGTAAAATTATTACTAACTTAATAGGCACCTGTCAAAGTCTTGCTCTCTTACCATTGTGCTTATGACATTTCGTGTTCCTTTTAATTTGCCGAGTACAATTTTTGTCATTATAATGAGAAAGTGAACATAGTGAAGTTGTTCAAATACGACACTATTTTCACACATCTTTCCCTATTTTTTTTTAAAAACATCAAAATGTAACATAGATTTAATAAAACGATAATACATAAAACATGACTATAGTTTTGGTGAATATGTATAGATTTCAGGCTAACCTATAATTTTAAAGGAGGGACTTTTTTCAGTGCTTACCGAATATTATACAGCAAAAGAGCAAGGAGAACATGAGATTATCATCCAAAAGTCACGCTTTATCTGTCATGTACAGCGCGTGAAAACAGAAGAAGAGGCACAAAACTTTATCCAAGACATAAAAAAAACGCATTGGAATGCTACCCATAACTGCTCTGCTTATCTTGTAGGAGAACGAGATCAATTTCAGAAAGCTAATGATGATGGTGAACCGAGTGGGACAGCAGGTGTGCCAATGCTTGAAGTGTTAAAAAAACGCGGTTTAAAAGATACTGTTGTTGTTGTTACACGCTATTTTGGAGGCATCAAACTAGGTGCTGGCGGTTTAGTACGAGCATACAGCAAATCGACGTCAGAAGGTCTTAACGCTGTAGGAATTGTTAAGCGAACCCTAATGAAAGTCATGCATATAAAAGTAGACTATACTTGGCTTGGCAAACTTGAAAATGAACTGCGCACATCTACCTATAAGCTTAAGAATATGAACTATGCGGAAGATGTTGAATTTGAAGTTTATGTTGAAGAACCTCGTATTGATTCCTTTGTCGAATGGATGACAGAATTAACAAATGCACAGGCAATAATTGAAGAAGGAGAAAATACCTACCTAGAAGAAGACGTTCTCTAAAGGCTTGTTTACGAATATGAAGAAACATTGTAAAATGAAATCTAACGCTTTGATTGAACAGAGTTATTTTCTCAAAACAAGCCAAAAAGCTATTTAATGTTTTTCATGTGGGAGAACATTAAACTATTCTGTCGTAAAATTTTATTAATTTCGTTAAAAGGAGTCAAAGAATGTCTCAATACAGACGTTTTCAAAAGAAAGTAAACAAGCGCAAGCGAAGAAGACGACTATTCATCTTCCTTGTTTTACCTATTTTACTTGTTGTCGGAAGCGCCACCGCTTATGGATTTAACTTATTTGCTAAAGCAAAAACAGCAATGGATGAATCATTTGAAAAGATTGATCGTGCTCATTCTCCCCTAAGAGAAGGCGCAATTGATCCAGATGATGACAACATCTCTATTTTATTTATGGGAATTGATGAAACAGAACAGAGAAACTACGGAAACAATACAAGAACAGATGGTCTTATCCTTGCTACATTTAATAAAAAACAAAAGTCCGTCAAGCTTGTGAGTATCCCTCGTGACTCTTACGTGTACATTCCTGAAGAAGGTAAGGAAAATAAGATTAACCATGCTCATGCCTCTGGTGGTTCAAAAGCTACAATGGAAACTGTTGAAGAACTATTTGATGTTCCTGTAGATTATTATGTGAAATTAAACTTCAAAGCATTCATGGAAGTTGTTGATTCTCTTGATGGGGTAAAAGTAAACGTACCTTATGAAATGTATGAGAAAAATTCAAAAGACGAGCATAATGCTATCCATCTTGAAAAAGGTGTTCAAACATTAAATGGTGAAGAAGCATTAGCCTTTGCAAGAACACGTAAGCAAGATAGTGATATTTACCGAGGACAGCGTCAGCAAGAAGTAATGAAAGCCATTGTTAATAAAGCTTCTTCTGTTGGATCGATCAACAAATATGAAGGTGTAATTAAAGCAATTGGTGACAACATGAAAACAAACTTGACTTTTAATGATATGCTTTCGTTTTATGATTATGCAACAAAAGGAACAAAGCTTGATATTGAAACAATAACGCTTGAAGGTGAAGATTACCAACCTGGAGGCACGTATTATTACAAACTCAATGACGATTCTGTTGAAAAAATATCTAAAAAGTTAAAGAAGCATCTGGAGATTGACTCTTCAAGCAACTAACTAAAAGAACGCCTTGTCCAAGGCGTTCTTTTTATACAAAAAAGCACTGACTATCCAGTCAGTGCTTTTTCTTTACGCGTTTTTTCGCATGCCGCGTACCATATTTAAAATTGGACGGTAACTTTGATGTACAAGACCAATTTTTTCAACGATAATTTCAATCGTAATAAGCAAAATTCCTATAACAAGAACAGAGGCCCACATATCCACTTTTGATAAGATAATGGCTGCTAGACCAAAAACGGCGCTCATTGCATAAATAATGAGTACTGTTTGACGATGGCTATAGCCTACTCTTATTAAACAGTGGTGAAGATGGGATTTGTCCGGTGCTGATAACGGCTGCTTCTTCACAATACGACGCACAATTGCGAAAAATGTATCAGAAATTGGTACACCGAGAACAATAATTGGAAGGATAAAAGATATGACCGTTACTCCTTTAAAACCAAGAAGTGATAAGACGGAAATAATATATCCTAAAAATAAGGCTCCTGTATCCCCCATAAAAATCTTAGCTGGGTGGAAGTTATACAGTAAAAAGCCTAGTGTACTTCCAAGGGTAATAACACCCATTGTTACAACAAATGGATCATTCATCATAATAGCCACACCAGAGACAGTAATTAAACAAATAGATGACACTCCTGCAGCCAATCCATCTAGTCCGTCAATCAAGTTTATGGCATTTGTAATTCCTACAATCCATAAGATTGTGATTGGAATACTTAGAAAACCAAAGTGGAGCATTCCATCAAACGGGAGGTTTATGGATACAACTTTAACATCTCCATAAATAACAACAACAGCTGCTGCTAAAAGCTGGCCTGCTAACTTGTATTTTGCAGATAGCTCGATAATATCATCTAAAACCCCTGTGATAATGATGATGATACTTCCTAAAACAATCGGCCAAGCAAATTTATTATCTGGTTGCATAATCAAAAAGCCGATGATAAAGCTAAAGAATATTGCTAATCCTCCCAAACGAGGCATAATGCGCTGATGAACTTTTCGTTTATTTGGTTTATCTGTAGCCCCTACGACGAAAGCTAACTTCTTTACAAGAGGTGTTAGTAAAATCGAAGAGATAAAACAGATAAACAAGGTCAAGTACAACATGTAGACCCTCCTCAGGCTTATCTTAACCAAATCAATTCTTAATCAATACTTAACATCTTCAATTGGTTAGTATTACAAGACACTTTTTTGTCTTTTTATGCAGGTTTTGTAACTTCTTTGTAGCTACAGAGCATTTTTGACCAATAAAAAGGTCTAACAATGAAGATTTTCAGTTACCAAAAGGATTATACCACATAGAATCTATGACTTAAATAAGATTTTTAGCTCTAAAAATTTAAAAATTCTATGACATTATAAAACTAACGTAACTGAAATCCCTTTCAATTAGACTTTTAGATCTTACAGCTGCTTTTATAGAAATTTATTCTCTCTACAAAACTATAATCTTTTTCTCTTAATCTGTCAAAATTCTATCTTTTTTTTCTGAATAATAGAATCATAATAAAGCTCATTAGATAAGGATTTTACAGCTATTTTTGTTGAAGACATTTTCTTCATAAAAAATAGCCGAAGAAGATCTCCGGCTATTTTATCACTTTGCGCTTCATTTTATTGAAGAAAGAAGAAATCTCAGGGATTTTAGTAACTGCACCAGCTAATAGAACAGTGATAACAAAAAGGATTCCTCCTATAATGAGACGACCTATGCTGTTTTCAATAGGTAATCCCCATCCTATAAGAACTGTAACAACTGTGAGCAACAGAAGAAAAATCCAAATAGAACCGCTTAATAGGGAACTGCGTATACTAAGCCCTAGCTTCCCTTTTCCAACAATAATAAGAGCAATAAATTGAACAAATGCACTGATCGTTGTTGCTAAAGCAACACCACTAGCTCCCATGCTTTCCATAAACAGATAGATAAGGCTAACGTTGATTACAAAAACAGCAATAACCCCACTTACTACTGGGAAGAATGGACGCTCTAAAGCATAGAAAAAGCGCGTCACATAAACATTTGCTCCATGTGCGAACATTCCAATAACAAACCATTTCAAAAGCGTTGCTGTAAGCATTGTAGAATCTTCTGTGAAAGAACCATATTGAAATACAGCTTCAATGATTTCATGGGCATATACATAAACAAAAACTGTAGCCCCTCCAATGCATAAAAGAAGCGCTTTTAGTCCTTTTTCATACATCAGATTGACACCTTCACTATTTCCTTTAGATGCTTCACCTGCAAGTTTTGGATAAATAACGGTTGTGACGGCTGTCATTAGAACCACTTGTGGTAGCTGAACAAGCTTTGAAGCATAGTTTAAAGCTGCAATGACCCCTTCGCTTAAATCAGAAGCAAACATACGCTGAATTAGAAAATAAAACTGTAGTGTTGCTCCTCCTAACAAAATGGGAATCATCATTCTAAAAAATCGTTGGACATACGTCCCTTCTTTCATACTTAAGCGAAAACGGAACGTCATAATATTATACTTTTTAATTTCAATAGCTAATAAAATACACATTACAATTGCGCCTGCAAGAGCTCCTATATTGTACGCATCGATCCCAAGGAAAGGGTACAGAATAAGTACGAGTACAACAAAACCAGCATTGTTAGCTAATGTGGAACATGCTGGCATGAAGAACCGATTATAAATATTTAGAATTCCTGTTAGCCACATTGACAACACAAGAAAAAGAGACGACGGAGCCATCCATCTAAATAGGTAAACAGTTGTCTTTTCCGTTTTTGCAGAAAGACCTGGAAAAAGAACCTGCACAATTGGGCCTGCAAAAACAACAAGTAAAAGGGATAAGAAAACCATACCAATACATGTATAAGTAAACAGAACTTCCTGAAATTGTCGCTTTTCGTCTTCTTTAGTCATCTTTTTATAAATGCTAATAAAAGCCGTTGTAATAGCTCCTCCTAATACAGTATAAAGGAACATTGGAATCGTATAAGCTAATATAATAGAATCAGCCTTATCTGATGTTCCAAATTGATATCCGATAACTGCTTCCCTAAAGAAACCAAAAAAACGGGAAAGAATATTGAGTAGAGCCACAACGCCTATTACAGCTAAAAGTGATTTTTTTGACATACTCTTAGTTCTTTCCCTTCACATTCTCATCTATAAATGATTCAATTAACGAGAGAATGTTATTTTTCCCACTATAAAAAGGCTGGGGTGTAAAGTGAGCAGCTCTTTGAAGCACCTCTTCAAAATTATCTTCATCTGTCCAAGGAATAAGGTGACCTGTTCTTGAAAATTGATTAACAATCTCAAGCTGATGATCATCATTATGCTCACCATATTTAATAAGCCTAGGAGCCGCAATTAATGTCTTTCCTTTTTTAAGACCTGATGTAATTGATCCTGTGCCACCATGAGTAATAATGACTCTTGCTTCATCGTACAAGCGATCCATCTCATCATAGCTTGTAAAATCGATAAGCTTCATATGTTTTGAAGTAAATGGTGTATGTCCGACTTGAACAATAACATCCTCTTGAATTAATCCTGCTTCTATTGCTTCTTCAACAGCTTCTAGAAGCCTTGTGAAAGGGAGCTCATGAGTTCCTAAGACAACTAAAATCAATAGATTGAACCTCCATGCACTGCTTTTGGATAATGTACTTTCATCGTTTCCCACTGCACGATAAACAAGTCAGCAATCGGGTAAACAAGACGTCCTGATATTGTTGGAGTCGTTGTTTTTGCGAAGCTTTCTATAAAGATAACTTTCTTTCCGAATAGCTTTGCGATATAGCACATTGGAACAGCTGTATGAGCTCCTGTTGTTACGATAACATCAGGCTTTTCTCTTAAGAATAGATACAGCGATTTGAAGCAGTTATAAGTGAACTTAAATAAGTATCGAAACAAATAGTTACGAGCCCCATATACGAGAAAGGACATTTTATATTCCTTTTGAAGGGCTTCTGTAATAACAGAGCGTTCTGTAATAATATGATAATCATATTTTTGAAACAGTGGTTTTAACTGTAAGAGCTGTGTTAAATGTCCACCAACAGAAGCAATAAATAAGACTTTCTTTTGTTTGTTTTTCTTTCTTCTCATTTTCTACCCTCCAAGAGGAGAATAAACGTTGATTACTTTCCGTATTAACGTTTGTTGATCATTCTCTTGTGCTCTTTTCTCGCCATTTGAAATCAATTGTTCTCTAGAAGAAACATCAGTCAACACTTTATTCATTCCTTCAAAAAGCGATGAAACATTTTGCGGCTCTACTAATATACCGCTGTCTTCATTTAATAAATAACGCAAACCACCTACATTTGTGCCCACAACAGGCGTATGACAGCTCATTGCTTCTAACGCAACAAGGCCAAACCCTTCAATATGAGATGGCAATACAAAAGCATCTGCAGCACTCATCCATAATGCAACCTCTTGTTGTGCTCGAGGTTCCAAGATATCTACATTCCCTACATTATGATCTTTAATGTAGGTTTCCAATTCTTCTCTAAAACGAACATCTTTTGTTGCTCCCATTAAAATGAGACGTTTATTATCCTTTGGAAGTTTCTCATAAGCTTGAACAAGCTCCATTAGTCCCTTTTGCTTAATCAAATTGCCCACAAACAAGAAAATATGCTCATTCTGCGACAAATCTAACTTCTCTCGAGCTACTGCTTGGTCCGTAGGTTTGAACACTTCTCGATTCACGCCCATATTAATAATAGAGAGCTTTTCTTTTGGAACATGAAAGCTTCCATGAATCTCTTCATAAAGCTCATTTCCAACTGCAATAACATGGTCTGCTTCTTTTAATATTTTTGCCGTCCACTTACGAATACGCGGAGATTTTTTCGCCATTTTATCAATATCTCCACCATGAGCTGTTATAATCATTCTACATTTAAATAATTTCTTATATAAAAGGGCTAACATCCCTGTTGGAAATACGTAATGAGCATGAACAGCATCATAAGAACGCCCTTTTGTAAGCAAGTTACCTGCTGTTTGGAGCGCCCATTTTCCATACTTTTTCAATACATTTGCTTTTCCCATATTTGGGTTTTGAACAGCTACTACATCTACTTCTAGTCCCTGCTCTCTTAATGCGTTCACTTGGTTTTTAACAAAAATGCCAAATGTTAAAGCCTCTTTACTTGGGTACATATTACTTAATACTAGTAATTTTTTCGGTTTCATTTTCGTATCACCGCACTGTATTATTTTCTCGCTAACTTTTCTAACCCTTTTGCAGCACGCTGTGCGAAAGTTTCAGAAAGATCTTCGTAAGCACACTGTGTCTCATCCCACTGTCTTGTCATTGCTTGCACTTTTTGCAGGAAAGTATCTTTTTCTTGTAAAGCCCCAATCTCTACAAAATGTTCTTCTTTGCCAAGCGCTTGAAGAAAATGTTCCACCTTATGATGATAACCAACACCAAGCACAGGTGTACTTGCCACAACTGACAAAATTAAAGAATGAAGTCTAGTCCCGATAATTAGGTCTTGCTCTGCACAAAGCTTAACAATTTCGTCTGGATGCAAGTTTTCACCTTTAATACGAACAAACTGTTTATATGTCATCATATCATAAATCTCTCTTGTAACCTCAACATCTTGAGGGTACTTTGTTGAGAAAAATGTGACAGTGGCGCCCTTTTTTTCAATAAGTTCATCTAGATTTTGAGCCATACCTTTTACATACGCCTCATATTTACTGTCATCTCGCTGCGGCCAATATTGTTTACTAAAGTAAGGAACAGCTGTAACAGCTACTTTTTTAAGCTCATTTGTTTTACTTCTTTTTCGAACAGGTTCAATAGCAAAAGCAGGGTCTCCGATAATGTCAATCTCTTTTCGGATTCCAATGTCCTTTAATAACTCTTTAGATTTTACATCTCTTACTGAGATAGAGTCTGCTTTATTTGCTAATGTTTTAATGAAAAACTTTCCTGCCTTTGTTGTAATAGGGCCAGCCCCTACTCCGTAGATCACTACCCTACACTTAGCATAGTATCCGAGTAAACCGAGCGTACTATAAAGAGGCGCATCTCTCTTATACATATCCATTAAGAGACCACCGCCGCCAATAATAAGTAAGTCAAGGTCTTTCATAATTTTGAAACTTTGCTTGACAGTATGAAGGACAGAGAGAATGAAGTTACCTTTCTTATGTAAAAGGGGAACTGCCTTGATGTTGTAACGAGACTCTGTATTGCTTGGATTGTTACTAAAAATGACAATTTCACCTTTACGAATACCTAATGTATTTAACTGTGTTAAGATGCCTGACAAAATGGCCTCATCTCCATTGTTGTCATGCCCGTAATTTCCAATAATACCTACTCTCATCATGTGTACACCTATTATCCGACTTTCTGTTGTATTTATAATAAAATATTGTTTTTAGCTGAAATTCGTCAACTTTTTTATTATACTACTCTTACTAAAAGGATTAAACCTTTGATACCATAATTTTTGTCGAAACTCGGACAATGAGATAGTCTTATTAAAATATGAAAAAAGAGAAGGATTTCTCCTTCTCTTTTCCTATTATAAGCTGTAGTAATTCTTAATTCCTAAGTAGATTGCTTCTGCAAAAAGATTGCGATAGTAATCAGATTTAAACTTAGCGGCATCTCCTGAATTTGTAAGAAAACCTAATTCAACAAGAACGCTCGGCATATCTGTATTACGCACAACATAAAAATCGTTATCTTTTGTTCCTCTATCATTCATTCCAACTAAAGAAACAAACTGTTCTTGAATTTCTTTTGCTAGAATTGCACTTTCCGATCCATTAGTATTTTGAGATGTATCATAGTAAACTTCAGAACCATTTGCAGAAGGTGCTGAAGGCGCTGAGTTTGTATGAACACTTACAAACATATCTGCATATTTGCTTTGCGCAAGATCTGTGCGGTCTTTAAGCTCTGGATATGTCGCTGCATCAGTTCTTGTCATAATAACTGTTGCTCCAGCAGCTTCAAGTTTTTTCTGAACACGTTGTGCTATATCCAACACAAGTTCTTTTTCAACAACTCCATTCCCGCTAGCACCGGGATCTTTTCCACCATGACCTGCATCAAGCACAATCACTCGGTTTGCTACAGAGCTTCCTTGCTCATTTTTAAGTTTTAAGTAGAGCTTATGTACATATCCAGTTTGTCCATTATAACGGACTTTTACCCAGTAACCCTGTTGGTCCCCAAGATAGTCTACTTTTGTCCCTCTCTTTAAAGAAGCAACAACCCCACTGCTTGTAGATGGACCGCTACGCATATTGAGAGAATCAGTTTTTACAATTCCGTATGTACTTGTTGTTGCCGGAGGAGTTGTGGACGAACCACCGTTCTCTGCACTGCTAACGCGATAGCTCGGTTCAATTGTTCTACTTAAGAATACAGAAAACTGAGCACGGTTCACGCTGCTATACGGGCTATAGTGGGTACTATCAGTTCCTGTTGTAATTCCGTGTTGATAAAGTTTACTTACATATGGACGAAATTCTTGATTAATCCATACATCGCTAAACGGTTCAACTGTGTCATCTTTAACAGAGAGGTCATATTCTTGCTCAAATGTTCTAACAAGAAGTTTACTCATTTGCGCTCTTGTTAATGTTTCTTCCGGCTTAAATGTGCCATCCTCATATCCACTAATAATTCCCTTTTGTTTCGCTAAGCTGATCCAGCCTGCTGCCCAGTGATCTTTTTTAACATCAGAAAATACATCATTTGAAACAATTGGTTCTTTTTCCCCTAGAGCACTTAAAATCATTTTAGCTGCCTGAGCTCTTGTAACTTTGTTATTTGGTAAAAACGAACCATCGTCATACCCTTCAATAATTCCTTTTGAATGTAAGAAATTAATTTCCTTACTTGCCCAAAAACTACTTGAGACATCGTTAAAATTTGCTGCTGCATGTGCCTCTCTTGCGTTGCCTCCAAGAGCAGACGGAAGCGGCGCAGAAGCTAGTAAAAAACCTGCTGCTGCACAAGAAACAACTTTCTTCCACATAAAAAAATAGCTCCTTTCATTTTTGGTATAGCAGCGCAAAACAACAATTGCCCTGCTTCCCCTAAAAATACTAATATTTACTCATTTTTATAAGTCATAACTCATTTTCCAATTATATCAAAATTTGTCGTAAATTCAATGTTCGATAATAGATTAATAACTTAATAATCCCTTGATTAGCAAGGGATTAAGCACTATAAATATCCAAATATTTTATTTTCTTTACAAATCAAAAAACGCTTCCACGTTCCTATTTCTTTATACCTAAGTTAAGGAATAATTAGGGAACAAGAAGGAGAATAGACACATCCCTATTCCTAAGACAGATTTCTGCAATATTCGACAATATTTATTTTATCATTTTATGGTTTAATTTCCATTTGCTCTTATACCTAACTTTTTGCATTTTTCAGGAAGTTTTTCTAGCCATTTGTGAGGGGTTTTGGTGAAAAAGGGAGATTTGACGCATACTAAAAGGTGGAACGAATTGATTTTACGGTATGTAAAAATTCATTCCACCTTTTTTCTTTTATCATTAATGTGTCCATATATTCATTCCTTTGACAAGTGAGCCTATGCTATTTTAAATGCTTGCAAGCTGCTCCTGTTTTTCTAATAGTTTTGATACTTTATCTGTCACAGCAGAAATGTCTTCTCCTTCAACAACAACGTAAGTTTCCTGTGTTTTCTTAGCTGTTAATGTAAAAGGAACAAGTTTTGTTAATTCTGCAACATTACAAATCTCTAAATCTTTGTAGAAGAAAATTTTGCACCCATGTGTTTTTGTAAGCTTGTACAAATAAGTCATTTCTTTAAGAGTTAACCGACTTCCTGCTAGATTAAATGAAACGATGTTTGACATTTTAACTGCACTCCTTATTTAAATAGTTAATTTTTTGTAATTCTATTGTTTCATATATATATCGGTTTTGAAACCGGGTTATTTTGTCATAGAGACACTTTTATTGTTGAATAAAGATGTATCTTTCTACTTATTAAATACCCCTATTTTTATTTTGTAAACGTTAGCATTCGCTCTTTTTGCGAGCGTACATTTTATAGATAACAAACCCAATAATAGCAATGCCTGCAATCACAAAAATATACGTCTGAGCCTGTGAGATGATGAAATTAGCCATTTTTAGATTACCTGCTCCCCCTACTAGAATCATTGCTAGTACCCATGGAAAGATACCTAAGAATGTTAGCAATAAAAATGGAAGAAGGCGTATTTTTGAAATTCCAGCTAAATATG
>Ga0268252_1000712_pt1 | contig 20839 bp, 16 predicted proteins | sample AgamicMgSfrz_FD_200244 | JGI IMG/M metagenome (GOLD analysis project Ga0268252, IMG submission 200244) | Agave microbial communities from Guanajuato, Mexico - Mg.Sf.rz (v2) (version 3) | ecosystem: Host-associated > Plants > Phyllosphere > Phylloplane/Leaf | place: Guanajuato, Mexico | collected... | reverse complement strand
ATGTGATTACAGGTATTGCAGTAGGGGCTGCCATTCCAGCTGCCTGGACATACATAGCAGAAGAAGCACCTGATAAGGAGCGTGCAGCTAGAATAGGATATGGTCAATTAGCTTGGTCTGTCGGACCAGCAATATCGTTATTATTGTCTGTTTTACTTGCACCACTAGGTTTATTGGGGAGCAGAATAATATTCGCGCAATTATTTATAATCGCTTTAGTAACATGGATTATGCAGCAACAGATTAATGAATCAGCAATTTGGGAAGAAGAAAAACAGAAAGAGAAAGCCCAAATTCAAAAAGGTGAAAAAATTGCCAATCCGATTAAAGAACTTTTCTCCATTAAAGCTAATCGAAAAGCAATCGTTCTCTTAATCGGAATCTATGTGTTCTGGAATTTAGTGGCAGGGGTAATGGGTTACTTTATGCCATATATCTATGAAACGGTTGGTGGTTTAACAGCGGCACATGCTAACTTGTTACAAGCATTTTTATGGATATTAACGGTTGCTTCTACTTATTTTGTCTTTATTAAATTAGGAGATAAGGTAAATCGTAAATTACTGTATACCATTGGTGCAGTTCTTGGAATTATTGCTTGGTTAGTTTTATCATTAGGTTCAATGGGGATGTTTGAACTATTTACATTCGTTATATTATGGGGTGTTGCAGCTGGATTTGGGGCACAGGCATTTTATGGGTTATGGTCAAGTGAGCTATTCCATACAAAGTATAGAGCTAAAGCACAAGGCTTTTTATTTGCAACAGCACGTGTCTCTGTAGGGTTAATCTCATTAGTAGTGCCATTAATGATTACTACATTAGGCTTTAAAACGTCAGGTCTGATAATGATAGGATTCTTGTTAATTGCAGCTATCATCGGATTTATAATGGCTCCTGAAACGAGAGGGAAATCATTAAAAGAAATTGAAAAAGAGCGCTATTCTGCATAAAAGGAAAAGGATGTCTTAATGGAGTTATTGTTTAAATAACAATTTAAGACATCCTTTTCTTATTCTACTACTCTCTTTAAGCCGATGCTGGCTAAAGCAGTGTGTAAATTTGCACAGGTGGTAATTTTGCTAAAATCAATTCCTAAAGAAATAATCGTTTGCGCAATTTCAGGTCTAATACCAGAGACAATGGATTTTACACCAATCAAATCCAAGGCATGGACAACTTTAAATAAATTATCCGCAACCATAGTATCTACAATTGGTACGCCTGAAATATCTAATATAAGATATTCAATTTTTAAATTGGCTGATTCCTGTAAGGCAACTTCTAAAATTAACTGAGAACGTTGTGTATCAATTTCACCTATAAGTGGGATAATGGCTGTTTCCTTTGCAATTGGAACAACTGGGACAGACAGCTCTTCTAAAGCAGTATAAGCGAGCTTCATTATCTTCGTATTATGCTCTTCATAAATATGTCCTATATAAGCACTGATTTCATCGAGAATAGGATCAATAATTTTTCCAACATCGAGCATTGTAATTGGTGCGAAAGATTTTTGTTCTAATTCTTCTGTGAATACGTCCCAAATAACATTTCGATAAACCGATAGGGAGCGAAGTGCAGATTGTAAGGGAATATGATTCTTTACAAACGTTTCCCCCGTTTTTTCAGACCAATATTGTATTCCTTCCGAATCTTTATTATCCTTTAAGGCTTCAGCCAAGATGAAGAAAAGCTTAGCATTCCATTCATGCATGTCTTCTTCGCGATACGGAAGGGATAAATTAGATTCCTGCTGTTGTAAGAATTGCGAAAGTAGTGTATTTGTATTTTCAGCAAGGATGTTCTTGTTTTCGATGATTTTGTTGCCTATATAAGCTAATTCATCCTTCAAAATGGCTCACTCCTAAGTTTAAATCTATTAATAGTATACATGTTCTTTGATTATATGTGGAGCAAATGAGCTTTTCCACCTATATTTAATTATAAAATTAAATATTTGTATTGTAGTAATGATTATTTAAGACTGTTTTTAAAAGATTGGCGCTTATCCCTAAAGATTATTCAGACAAGGTGCTGTGGAATTTCTTAAGACAAGCTTTGGATTATAAACAACAGATGGAGGAGGCAAGATTCCTTTCTTTTCCACCGCATCTATAATCCATTTTGCTGCTTCTAAGCCCATTTCCATTTTTGGATGGGTTATAGAACTTAATTTGACTTCTGAAGCTTCCGTTAAAAATGAATCATCATAGCCAATAATGGAGATATGTTCTGGAATACTTAAGTTTAATGTACGGAGGTAATTGATTACTTGAATGGCGAGTTCATCATTGTAGCAAACAATGGCAGTAGGCCTAGTAGTCGTTTCAAATATCTCCGCAAGTCGCTCTATCGGGTAGGTTATCTCATTTTCGGTTGAATAATTAATAATCATTTCTGGGAAGAAAGGAATCGAGTATGTTTTATATGCTTGAATGAATCCTTTCATTCTATTTATTCCTTGTAAATCATCTGTTTTAAATAATCCAATAATTTTTTTGTGGCCAAGTTTTATTAAATGTTCGGTCGAAATAAATCCACCATGTTCGTCATTCACCACTAAATAGGGAGGCGAGAGTTGGGAATAAAATTGGTTTATCATTATATAGGGAATTTTATTCTGCTCCAGTTCTAAATAAAGCTGTATATTTGGATTAAAGGTATTGGATTTAGTTGGCTCAACAATTAATCCATCAATGTTTCTGTCCAACATTGTCTGAAGACATTGTTTTTCCTTTTTAAAATCATTGTCCGTACAAGCGAAGGTAAGGGAATATCCTTGATTTGTTAAATGAGATTCAATTCCTTTTATAATAGACGGGAAAATATAGTCTGATATATGGGTTGTTATAACGCCGATATTTTTTGTTCTTTGTAATGGTGGATAGGAAAGGGCTGATTCAGAAGAGCGAACTTGTTGATTGGAAACAAATGTACCAGCACCCTGTTCTCTATATAGCCAACCCTCATGCACTAAATCTCCAATTGCTTGTCGAATTGTATGACGACTTACTCCAAATATTTTTCCTAACTCATTTTCCGAGTATATTTTTTCTCCTGGCTGCACTTTTCCAGTAGTGATCCAGTCCGTAATTTTTTCTTTCACCATATTGTATTTTGTTGTTTGTGCCACTGTTTCACCACTTTCCATTGTAGATAACGCTGTTAACTTATACGTACAATAAAAATTATAGGGATATCGTACCAGAAAAAGGCATAAAAGACCAATGATTTCTTAGTAAAAAGATAGCAAGGAGTGATATATTTCGAAGAGGAAAAATGAAGTGAAAAAAGGAAGGGACGAAATTTTCTTTCTATTATACGTACAAGTTTACGTATCTTAGTTTTTAAATATATAAGGAGTTTTGGAAACGCATTACTTTATTAGTTGACAACTTGTATATACATGTTATGATGAAAGGGAAAGAATACAGTATATTAATCGTTAATAATGGTATTGTTCAAGTAGAGAATCACATAAGTTGACGTATGCTATGATGTCAACCAATTTGTGTGTTTATGAGCAAGTAGTAGTTATTTTCCTACTAAAGCGATAATGAAATAGGAAAAAACGTAAATACTAATTCCATTGAGTTTTTTAGCATACAGGAAAAAGGACATAATTTTCACATCGGTGGTGTATATAGATGGAACAAGCATGGTGGCAAAAGGTAGTAGTGTATCAAATTTATCCGAAGAGTTTTCAAGATACTACAGGGAACGGAGTAGGAGATATTCAAGGAATCATAAAAAGATTAGATTATTTAAAGGAATTAGGGGTGGACGTACTGTGGTTAACGCCGATTTATGCTTCCCCACAAAAAGATAATGGCTATGATATTAGTGATTATTATTCCATTCATCATGAGTATGGGAAAATGGAAGATTTCGATCAGCTATTAAAAGAAGCACATCAAAAGGGATTAAAAATTATCATGGATATAGTCGTTAATCATACGTCTACTGAGCACGAGTGGTTTAAACAGGCAGCCTCTTCTAAAGATAATCCATATCGTGATTTTTATATTTGGAAGGATGGAAAAGAAGACGGTAGTGAGCCAACTAACTGGCAGTCTAAATTCGGTGGTAATGCGTGGCAATATGATGAAAAAACAGGACAATATTATTTGCATCTATTTGATGTAACCCAAGCTGATTTAAACTGGGAAAATGAGAAGCTTCGTGTTGAAATATACAAAATGATGCAATTTTGGTTTGAAAAGGGAGTAGATGGTTTTCGTTTAGATGTTATTAACTTGATTTCCAAAAATCAAGCCTTTCCAGATGATGATGGCTCGGTAGCACCAGGGGACGGAAGAAAGTTTTATACAGATGGTCCTCGTGTACATGAATTTATCCATGAAATGAATCAAGAAGTTTTTTCAAAATATGACAGCATGACAGTTGGGGAAATGTCTTCTACAACTTTAGAGCATTGCATTAAATATACGAAGCCTGAACGAAATGAGTTAAGCATGACCTTTAATTTCCACCATTTAAAAGTTGATTACCCTAACGGAGAAAAGTGGGAAATTGGAGAAATGGATTTTTATGCTTTAAAACAAATTTTATCTAACTGGCAAGTCGGTATGAATAAAGGTGAAGGCTGGAATGCGTTATTCTGGTGTAACCACGACCAACCACGTATTGTCTCACGTTATGGAAATGATGGGAAATACCATAAGGAATCAGCTAAAATGCTCGCAACAACGATTCATATGATGCAAGGAACTCCCTATATTTATCAGGGAGAAGAATTTGGCATGACAGATCCTAAATTTACTTCCATTGATCAGTACAGAGATGTCGAATCTTTGAATATGTACAATATTTTGCAAGCAAATGGTAAGCCGGAAGAAGAAATTCTTGAAATCTTGCGCAGAAAATCTCGTGACAATTCACGTACACCTGTTCAATGGAACGGAGAGAAAAACGCTGGATTTACCGAGGGAACACCATGGATTGAAACAGCTCAAAATTATAAAGAACTGAATGCAGAAAATGCATTAAAGAATAAAGACTCTGTATTCTATCACTATCAAAATTTAATTAAACTTCGTAAAGAATACGATATTATTACAGATGGAGATTATGAATTACTTGCTCCAGACGATGATAGAATATTTGCTTATTTACGTAGTACAGATAAAGAAAAATTATTAGTGGTAAATAATTTTTACGAGGAAGAAGCAGAATTTAAATTACCAGAGCATATTGATATGACAGGGTTAACAAGTGAAATCCTTCTTTCTAACTATTCAAACTCAGCATTCTTCGGAGAAAGTATTAAGTTAAGACCATATGAGTCCATTATATATTATCTAAAATAAGTTTCGTTTTCCTGCGGTTTAAGACCGCAGGAAAATTATTAATCAGATTTATGGGAAAATTTTTGTTATTTTCATAGAAAAAAGTTAAACTAGGAATAGAAACTTTTATTGGAGGGTACTAGCTTGTTTAAAAATCTATTTAAAAGAAATAAAGAAGAGCAAACGAGTTCAAGTAATCATTATATTCAACCTTTAGAAGGAAAGCTATTGAGTATTGCAGACGTTCCTGATCCTGTATTTTCCCAAAAAATGATGGGGGATGGCATAGCTGTAGATCCATCCAATGGTGTATTAGTTGCTCCGGCAGATGGACAAATTATGAATGTATTTCCTACAAAGCATGCATTAAGCATGACAGACAATAATGGTAGAGAGATCTTAATCCATGTTGGATTAGATACTGTTGCTTTAAAAGGTGAAGGGTTTACTACTTTTGTCAAAGATGGAGATAAAGTAAAACAAGGACAAAAATTAATGGAAATTGACTTTGATGAAATCAAATCAAAAGTTCCCTCCATCATTACTCCAATGGTATTTACTAACCTAGGAGAAAATGAAAAAGTAGTAGTGGAAGGCAATGAAATTAAAATTGGATAATTCAAAAGCTATGAGGCTGCCTCATAGCTTTTTTATTTTATGAAAAGAACCGAGTTCCATATTAAAGAAGCAACGAAGAACTTAATGAAAGGAAGAACGAATGAGTTTCGTCATTGCACATCACTTGAGCACAATTAGAGAAGCCGATGTCATTCTTGTTATTAAGGAAGGGGAAATACAGGAAAGCGGCTCACACAACAAATTATTAAAAAAGAATGGATTTTATGCAAATCTATTTAATGGCAATTGCCATAAAGAGGTATTAGTAGATAATGGTATAGAGTTAGCTGAATGCTGTCCTAATTGTAGGACAGTTTTTTTGTGGGGAGAGGAAGGGTATTGGTCATTAGCTGGATGAAAACCAAAATCTGAAGAAGAGAAAGGAAAAGTGGCGTTCATAAGAGGAGTTCGGGGTTGTCAAATAAAGTATGTAATTCGTAAAACACACTCAGTTATATTTGAGAGCCCTATCTCTTAAACGATCGTCCATTAATAGCTGGTTTAAAGCCGCCATCCCCTCCCTAATATGAAATTCTCCCTTTCTAATTATTTATTTAATTACTATTATTGAAAAAAATATTTCTCCTTTCCAACGAAAATTTTGCCTATATCTTATCAAACCTAATGAAACAACCTACGCATACTTAGTAGCCTGTACATATAATGGCATGAAAATACTAAGAGAAGAGGTGAAAGCATGAAAGTTGTTATTTTATGTGGGGGTAAAGGAATGAGAATGAGAGGCTTAACAGAGAATATACCGAAAGCCTTAGCTGATGTTAATGGAAAACCGATATTATGGCATATTATGAAACATTATAGTGAATATGGACACCAAGAATTTATTCTGCCATTGGGATATAAAGGAGATCAAATTAAGGATTATTTTGTGAATTTAGCTTGGAGAAAAAATAATGTAAAAATAGATTTATTAAACAATCAATATGACATTCTCGGAAAAACAGAGCCCTGGAAAATTACTTGTATTGATACAGGTCAAGATACGATGACTGGAGCAAGAATTAAACAGTTAGAACAATATATAGAAGATGATATCTTTTTATTAACATATGGGGATGGTTTGTCTGATATTAATTTAGATGAACTCATTGCTTTTCATAAGGAAAAAGGAAAAACCGTTACACTTACCGGTATTAAAAAAAATAATCAATATGGAGTACTTGATATAGAAGATGGAATTGCTAGTCGCTTTTCAGAAAAGCCGGTTTTAGATGACTGGATTAATGGGGGATTCTTTGTTTGTAATAAGGAGTTCTTTCAGTATTTATCAGCACAGCCAGATTGTGTGTTAGAGGAAGAGCCGTTAAGAAAGTTAATTGAAAAAAGAGAACTAGCTGTCTATCTGCATGAAGGAGCCTGGTTATCTATTGATACACCAAAGGATTTAGAAGATGCTAGAAAGATATGGAAACAAAAATAATTGGTATAAGGGAGAGAGAGGATTGCCATGAAATGGCTAAAAAGAAATATTATAAATGACTTTCTGGAAGCAGTGTCTAATAATGAAAAAAAAGATAAGTCTGCTACTATAAATATTTCACTATTTTCAAAAGAAATTTCGGTGAAATTTCATGTAGATAATTTAGTTGGAATCTTAAATGGGGCAAAAAACAATAAGGTGTTAGCTTTACCTTCTCCGCAAGAAGATAATTCTTCATTGGAGGAGATAGCTACTCCAAATTCAGTAGTTAGTGAAAATGATCCAGAAACACTGGGTAGTAATTCACAGAGCGCTGAGGTAACAGCCCAAGAAAAAGCAAGACAAAAAGCAGCGGCTCAGGAAAAAGCGAAACAAGAAGCAGCAGCTCAGGAAAAAGCAAGACAAGAAGCAGCAACTCAGGAAAAAGCAAGACAAAAAGCGGCAGCCCAAGAAAAAGCAAGACAAAAAGCAGCGGCTCAGGAAAAAGCGAAACAAAAAGCAGCAGCTCAGGAAAAAGCAAGACAAGAAGCAGCAACTCAGGAAAAAGCAAGACAAGAAGCAGCAGCTCAGGAAAAAGCAAGACAAGAAGCAGCAGCTCAGGAAAAAGCAAGACAAGAAGCAGCAGCCCAAGAAAAAGCAAGACAAAAAGCAGCGGCTCAGGAAAAAGCGAAACAAGAAGCGGCAGCTCAAGAAAAAGCAAGACAAAAAGCAGTAGCTCAGGAAAAAGCGAAACAAGAAGCGGCAGCTCAAGAAAAAGCAAGACAAAAAGCAGCGGCTCAGGAAAAAGCGAAACAAGAAGTGACAGCTCAAAAAAAAGCAAAAAAAGAAGCATTAACTACGACCAAATTAGAAACTAAATTATCTCCTAAAGAGCCAATTGCCTCTACAAATCAAAATTTTTGTGTGATTGCTGGAAAAGAATACTGTATGAAGATTATGGCATTTTATGAGTCGCTTGTTAAAAACAGCAATAACTTCAATTTATGGGTTTGTTGTACAGATGCTATTACGTACAAGTTTTTGAATGAAAAGAATCTAAAAAATATGCACCTTATTAGAGTAGAAGAAATAGAGAATGATCAATTAAGAGCTGTTAAACAAGAAAGAATGATAAATGAATATTGTTGGACATTAAAATCTTTTGTAATTGAATATATCCTCAAAAATAATGATGTTGAACAAGTATTGTATTGTGATGGAGATATTTATTTCTTCTCAAATCCGGATAGTATTTTTAATGAATGGGGTTCTGCTTCCATCTTCTTGACTCCACAAAGAGATTTAGATTGGGTAGAACAAAAGTATGGAAAGTATCAAGCGGGTATTGTTGGATTTAGAAAAGATGAAACAGGATTAGCAGCTGTTCAATGGTGGAAGGATCGATGTATTGAATGGTGTAGTGTCGTTGAAAGCAATGGTCGATTTGGGGATCAAAAGTATTTAGATCAGCTTCCAATTATGTATGAGAACGTTCAAATATCTTCTAATCTAGGCGTAAATGCTGCACCTTGGAATATAGTCTACAATAATAATTTCAAAATTTCCTTACAAGGTGATAAAGTCTTTATAAATAATGATCCGCTTGTTGCTTATCACTTCTCTTGTTTAACTATTTATAGCAGTGATAAATATGACTTATGGAATATGCATCAATTAAATATTCAGAAAGAAATTATGAATTATATTTATGTTCCCTACCTTGATCATTTAGAAAGAGTAATTACATCTTATCAAAATAGTTATCCTGGAATCATCAGAGCAACATTATCAACGAATGATTTTATTCAAGCAAAGACAAAGTATCATTCCACTAAGTTAAAAAGAAAAATGATTAAGTATAATAATTATTTACTATTAACTTCAATATTTAGTAAAGAGTATTTGGTTAAAGGACTTGCGATGTACGACTCGCTTAGTAAGCAGATAGATAATTTTCATTTATGGATTTGTACGATGGATCAAGAAACCTATGATGTCTTATCTAACTTAAATTTGAAAAATGTAACCTTAATCCCAGTAGAATCAATCGAAACACAACAATTAAAAGAATTAAAACAACAACGAACACTGCAAGAATATTGTTGGACGATAAAAGCAACATTAGTGGAACATTTATTAGCAACTCACTTCGATATTGATCATCTATTCTATTGTGATAGTGATTTATATTTCTTCTCTAACCCGATTTCTGTTGTTAATGACTTCGGTAGATACTCTGTTTATTTATGCCGACAACGCGGAACGGACTTATTGGAACATTTCCATGGACAATATCAAGCTGGATTTATCGGATTCAAAAATGAACGGAACAGTAGAAAAATTCTAAATTGGTGGAAGAAGAAATGCTTAGAAGAATGCTCTGATGTATACAATGATGAACGAAAATCATGGGGGGATCAATTGTATTTAGATCGCATCCCAGAATTATTTGAAAATATAAAAGTAAGCGAAAACCCAGGAATTAATGCTGCTCCTTGGAATCTCATTTTAAATAATACAGAACAAGAAGTAACCATGAGGGAGAATAGTGTATATATTGACTATAATCCATTAATGTTCTTCCATTTTGGTAGTTTGTTGCTCTTAAATGAGAATGAATTTGATCTATGGAAGCTAGAAGAAGTTAATGTATCGTCCGCCATTTTAACGAATATTTATAATCCGTATTTAATGAAATTAAGAGAGATATCAAACAGTCTTGCTAACAATACACAATTCTTTGCAAATGTGCCTGCCGATTATACTGCTAAAAATCCTTATTCCATCACCTCTCTATAAGAGGTGAATGTTATGAAATTAAAAAATAAAAAAGTTTTAGTAACAGGTGCATATGGTTTTATTGGGTCCCATCTTATTAAGCAGTTAGTGAAAGAAAATGCCTCTATCGCAGTAATCATAAGAGAACATTCAAATCCTTGGAGAGTTCAGGAATATTTGCCTCATTTAAAAAGATATGAGGCAAATATTCAAAATCGCTCTGAGATATGCCGAATTATCCATGAATTTCAACCTGACTATATTTTTCATTTGGCCGCTTATGGAACAAATCCAAGTAACAGAAATGATTTACTTGCTTATGAAACGAATATAGTAGGAACAATGAATATCTTATTTGCAGCAAAAGATACAAATTGCCAAAAAATTATTTGTCTTGGGAGTAGTTCTGAATACGGGGATAAAAAAGAGCTAATTCATGAAAAAATGCTATTAGAACCAGTTGATATTTATGGCAGTACAAAAGCCGCATCGACGATTATTTCGCATCAATTAGCACAAGATTATAAACTTCCCATTATCACTTTGCGTGCTTTTAATATTTTTGGAGAGGCAGAGGATAATCATAAATTATTTTCGCATATTATTGAAAAAGTACTACGTGATGAGCATGTAAAATTAACAACTTGTGATCAATATCGTGATTATAGCTATGTTGGAAATATTGTCGATGGCTTAATTCTTGCAGCCATATCTGAAGGCAGTAATTTGATTTTGAATATAGCTTCTGGAACTGCCCATCCTTTGCGATATTTTGTTGATTTAATTTATCAGCATTTAGATACAAAGCAAGTACCTTTGTATGGTGCTATACCAAAAAGGGAAAATGAAAGAAATGCACCTATCCCTGATATAAATAAGATTCAAGAGGTGCTTGGGTGGACTCCAGCCGTTTCCGTAGAAGAGGGAATAAAGAAAACCATTGCCTGGTATAAAAGTTATTATCATCATCATTAAAGGGAGTGGAGGTGTTACTTATGACAACTGATTGGCAACAAATATATAAAGATAAAAAGGTTTTGATAACTGGTCATACAGGCTTTAAAGGTTCTTGGCTAGCTATTTGGTTAACAAAGCTAGGCGCGAATGTAATTGGTTATTCTTTAGATCCGATTGGAGAAGAAAGTCTATTTGAATTGTCTAATATAAATAATAAAATGAAGGATATAAGGGGAGATATTCGTGATGCTACGAAGTTACAAGCAGTTTTTGCGCAATATCAACCAGAAATTGTCTTTCATTTGGCTGCACAGCCATTAGTGAAACAGTCTTATCGAGACCCTGTCTATACGTATGAAGTGAATGTGATGGGTACGATGAATGTGTTAGAAGCGATAAGAAAGTCACCGTCCGTAAAAGCGGGAGTGATGGTAACAAGTGATAAATGCTACGATAATAAAGAATGGGTATGGGGATATCGCGAAACCGATCCAATGGGTGGGTATGACCCATATAGCTCAAGTAAAGGGTGCTGCGAATTATTGATTTCCTCTTATCAGCATTCTTTCTTTCCAATCGATTCCTACAGTAGTCACGGGAAGCTAATTGCTTCTGTCCGAGCGGGGAATGTTATAGGAGGAGGAGATTGGTCAGAAAATCGAATCATACCTGATAGTGTTCGCTCCTTATTAGCTGGTCATTCCATTAAACTACGTTCTCCTCAATCTGTGCGTCCATGGCAGCATGTATTAGAGCCGCTTTCTGGCTATTTAAAAATAGGTGCTTATCTATATGAAGGTAAAACCGAATATGCGGAAAGCTGGAATTTTGGACCAGAATCAGATAGTGTTACAACGGTACAACAATTAGTAGAAAAAATCGTCGAGCAGTGGAAGGATGGTAGATGGGAAATAGATTCATCACATACTGCAGAACATGAAGCAAAGCTTCTTAGTTTGGATATAAATAAAGCAAAGTATTATTTAGACTGGCACCCAAAATGGAATATTGACCAAACAATATATTATACAATGGAATGGTATAAATGGTATCGGGAAGTAGACGTTTATGAACTATGCTTAAAACAGATAAGTGACTATGAAAAATAAAATAATAAGTTTAATAGAAGCTTTTCTTTCCTTTGGTTAGAGGATTCACTCAAACATAAAAGGAAGGTTTAAAGCTTCTATTTGTCATTCCAATATAATGAAAGTTTGAGAAAACAACTGACATATCCCTTCTTTGTTATAAAAGGCGGGGACAAAAAAATATACGAACAATCTCTCCTTTAGTAGTGAAACCAACTCGTTCCATTACGTTACAGACACTCTATGCGTCGGGGAGCAACCTAAGCCTCCCGCCTGTGGGGTCTAAAGATTGCTCTACTTCTCGCAGGAGTTGAGTGTCCTCCGCTCCATTTCACTCCGTTTTTAAAAGTTGTTTCGTTCCATCTTTTTTAAAGAAAGTATAATTAGTAGGAAATACGAAGCGAATTCAGTCTGCGGGTGATCCCCACAAACCTTTTTTTTAAAAATGAATAAAACCCCAAACAATTATACGCATATTTTTTAGCATGTACGTATAATCGTTTGGGGTTATTTGATTGAAAATACTTAAGTCCCAGCTTCTTTTTTATTTACTTTTTTAACGATAATATAAAGTTTTTATGTTTCGCTACGATTCTTTCTTTTGCCAGTCTAATTTTCTTTCGGTTTTTATTACTTGTTAAATAGTATTCTTTCTTTTCAATCGTTTCAGCCAGTTTATTTGTATTGGTTAATAACGTATAGGGTAATTGGTGGATGGAGGCTGCGAAATCCACTCCTTTTGAGCGATAAGCTAACTGGATAAAAGGTGTCCCACTTGAGGCAGAGAGTACATTTGCGTGCAGCTTTAGGTTAAGGGAAAAGTGGCAAAGCGATAAGAAATAATAAATTTGCGAAGCAGTACATACTTCTGGTATGAAAGTGACTTTTCCTCTTTCTTTAATGCTTTCATATAAATCCTTGCAATGAGGAATATCCAGATCCCACATTGGGAAAATAACAATTTGATAGCCTTTATTTAAAAGATTCGTACATGCTTTAATCACTTGATTTTTCAGCTTATTCTCATCATAACCAAATAGGATGTTATTAGTGGTTCCCCAATTGACTGCTATGATTTTTTTATTGCAGTCATGCAAGTATTTTCTTTCTATATAATCGTCTATTTTAGGAGTGAAAAGCATGCCGGAATCACCGATTATTTGATAATTACTTGTTGATGAAGGGGGTAAACTCTTAATATATTTATGTGTAAGAGGGCCTCTTAGACCTGCGAATGTAGAATACTCTATCACTTTTTTTATTTTCTCTTTATTAATCTCTTTGTTATGAAAATTGGTGAAAGATAATTGGAATTCGCCTCTTTTAAAGGATTCGATTGTTTCTTCTGTCATATAATCGATACCTGTTCCGTAGCAATAAAGGGGAAGCTTCATTTCTATTGCTTCTAAAGCTAAATCAATAAAGAAATTACCTTGAAATAAAGATCCTCCCCCTAAAACAACAATATCGAAAGGCTTTTCTACATATAATTCAGTCAATGTTTTAGCTGCATTTATAGGGTAGGAGAATAAAGTATACTCTTCGTTAAGCCATCTTTCACAAGCTTGAGCGAACGCTTCATAACAAACCTCATCTCCGATATTATTAACTCCTAAATAACCAAGATATAATATTCTCATTGTTCGTTTCCTCCTTCCTTAGAAAGAATCACTTCAATATGATCAAGGAGCTGTTTCGCACGCACCTGTACAGAGTGTTTTTGTCTTACCATTTTATATCCATTTAAAGCGATTTTTTTCCCTAATGTATCATAATTTCTTAAATGATAATTTGCTTTGCGCATAAAATTATCTTCATTTATTTCAATGAAATGAACACCAGGGATGAATCCTAAATCCTTGATTTCTTTTGTGCAGGAAGCTAGTAATAATGTGTTACAAGCCAAAGTCTCATAGTATTTCATTACTGGATAATGGTAAATGGAATCACAGGTAAAAAACATTTTTGCTTTATTAATCTCTTGCGCAAAGCTGCTAGCTACCTTAAACGATTTCTCGTCGTACTGTTTGTGAAAATAGCCAGGATGTGCATGATAGATGAAATTAGGTAAATGCTTCATTTCATCGAGAATTTTTTGACGTAATGGATAAATAGTAGGATGTACAGCGCCCATCATTAAATAATCAATTGTTTTCTGTTGATTGAAGTCTTTAAATACATCGATATTTACATAATGGGGAAACCATATCATTTTATCTTTAAATTCTGGATACCATTCTAAAAATGTGTCTCTATAGTGGGTAAAGATATATTTCACATTATTTTCACTAATAAAAGCTCTTCTTTGATCCATTTGGTAAGTTAAATCATGCATTATGATTCCGAATGGAATATTGCATTCCTTTAGGCCAGTTACCTTCGGTGATCGAGTAGGACGTAAATCATTTACTAGGATAAAGTCAGGCTGAAAGTCCATTTTTTGTAGTGTCTCACTTATATTACCGTCTTCTTCCCAAATTCTTATATCAACGTATTTTTTAAGTTCTTTTGTTAAATAATACGTATTTCTTTCTATTCCATTTTCCCAATTTTTTGTAATAAAAAGTATTTTTCTCTTCTTCTTTAATGTCATCAGCATCATGTCCTTTCCCTAATGTTTACTTTATATTCTATTCTTGTCCGAAAGAAATCGGACCATAGCAATTTGTCCAATTATTCGTTGCTGCTCACGTTTTTATGGATTGTCCATATACTATTAAGAGATGCGAGAGGTAGGAGGAGTACTTAGATGAAGAAGATTATTCTTTCAGGTTATTACGGAGAACAGAATGGCGGAGATGATGCATTATTACTAGTATCCTCTTGGGGAAGCCGGAAATTTCTTTCTGGAGATAAAATATATGGAACATGTACGCAAAAGCCTATTCTGCCATTAAATGCCGAAATGGAGGCGCTCTTTGTTCAAGAAGAACAAGAACGCAATGAAAACTTACTACGTTTGTACAGGCAGTGTTACGAAAGTGATTTTATTTTATATGGTGGTGGCTCTGTTTTTCATTCAACCGATAAAATGACGAGAGATAGCGATTTAATCGATTTAAATAGAGGGAAAGGAGCAGCTGCAATTGGTGTATCCTTTGGACCATTTAGAGATTCAGCTGCGAAAGAAGCATGTAGAAAGCTTGTGGGAAAATTCAACTATATTGGCTGTAGAGATGAGGAAAGTTATGAATTAGTCTCCTCGCTCTGCTCAAATGTTCATGCAGAATTAACATTTGATCTAGCCGTGCTCTTACCTCTTGTAACAGGTGAAGACTTCACTGGAAGTCATCAAAGGAAGGGCTTGGGAATTTCCTTATGCCATTATGAAAGATATATAGGGGCAGATACAAGTAAAGAAAAGGCAAGGGTGAAAAAAATAATAAATGCTTTAAATGAACTAAAGGAGGAGGAAATTGAGGAATTAGTTTTTATTGATTTTAACGGTCATCCTATTTTTGGAGATCAAGATATTCATCGCGAGGTTATCGAACAACTACAAACCAAAATACCAATTAAGCATCTGTCTTATGATAAGGATCCAATGAATGTTCTTCGCACTATTGCATCATTAAAAGGATTGATTGGGATGAGGTTGCATAGTGCTGTATTTGGCTATATCACAAATACGCCAACTATCATTCTCTCTTACCATCCAAAATGTGATGGCTGGGCAAAACAGATTAAGGCAGACAAAGATTTTCTTCTTTCATCCAATTCATTTACTGAAGAAAATATATGGCATGCTCTTGATCAAATTATAACCGGGCATTATCGCTATCCAAAACTATCTTTAATAGAAGCTCAATCATTAGCAATGAAAAATTGGGAGGGTGCAAGATGGTCGCTGTCTCAGTAGTTATCCCACTTTATAATAAGGAACAGTATATCGAACGAACAATCATGTCGATTATTTCGCAAACGTTTCAGGATTTTGAGATTATTATTGTCGATGACGGCTCTACAGATGGTAGTGTCGTAAAAGCGGAAACTTGGATAGACAATCGAATTACGGTGCTCAAAATGGAACATAAAGGAGCTTCAGCAGCCAGAAACAAAGGGATACTGGCTGCAAAGGCAGAATTAATTACTTTTATTGACGCAGACGATGAATGGAAGCCGCAATTTCTAGATAAAATAATGGATTTAAAAGAAAAATATCCCGAATGTGGGGCCTTTGCAACAAGTTATGAAATTCGGTTGCCAACCCAAAAAAAGATCATTCCGTCTATCTACCAAACCCCTGAAAAGTGGGAAGGCGTATTTACAAACTATGTGGAAAAAACATTAAAGGATTTACCAATTATATCTTCTGCTATTGCAGTTCGAAAACAAGTATTTCAAGAAATAGGTTTGTTTAAAGAAGGGGAGCCTCTTGGAGAAGATCAAGATATGTGGTTACGAATTGGGATGAACTATCCGATTGCGTACAAAAATGACAGCTATGCAATTTATTATCGTGGCTTAGAAAACAGCGTATGTATGGATTTGACGATTTTAAATCGGTATCCAATTATTTATTCATTAGAGAATCTGCTTCGTAAAGAACAAATGCCTTATATCGATTTATACTTATCAAAATTAAAATTAGATTACAGTAAAAGATTACTAGAGGCAAACAAATTAGATTCTGCTTGGGAAGAATTACATCATACAGAAGCAAAAGTATATAAATGGGAAAAAGCAAAGCTGTGGCTGCTTTACTATTGGAAAAGGATAATCAACAAATATAGTTTTCATACAAAAAATTATAAAAAAGAATGCCCCTAAGTAAATGTTTTTATGCTCCTGCTAAAAAAAATAGGGCACTGAAAAAGTCTTTTTTTCGAATGAAAATTAGGGAATGCATATTTGAAAGGATAACAAATAAAATATCCCAATTTAAATAACTGGTAACTATCACTTATCATTAAGTAGTAGTTTTTCAGTGCCCTCAAAACAAAGTGCTAGGGCCATGCATTTGACTTATAGCCGGGTTATTCAATTGTTCTTATGAGTTTGAAGTTGGCGCACCCGGTGGATAGTAATAGGGAGGAACTTTAATCCAGCCTCTTTTTCTCATCAAATCCTTTAAACTTGCACCGAATTTCATTTTTTCTAACATACATTGGGTAAACATGGTAGCTACATCATTTCGTACACATTGAGAGACAGATGCTGCGCAATGAGTGATTGCCGCAACCGTTTTTATGCTTAATCCATTCATAATTTCATCATCTGTCATCTTAACTCCAAGTGGAACAGCATTTGCATTAGAAAGTGGTCGTTGTTCACTAGTTGGTGGTAATGGAATTCCTTCTACCTTAAGAAAGTTTCGGAATCTTTGTCCTTGTATATCACATTGTTTATAACTGTCTTCCAGCGATTTAATAACATCATCATCTGTTGTTGTATTTAAGCCAACTTGCATATAAATATTGGCTTCATCCATGATAGTGAGATAGGTCCAGCAACTCATCACTTCTCCTACATGAAGCGGATTTTTTGGCTCCATATCTAAATTCAATTGTAAATAATCTTTTAATGCTTCAAAAATAGTTGTCATCATAACCATCCTAACTTGTGGAATTTTTCATTAGTCAACATTACTTAGTTAAGAAAATAATGCATTGTTCGGCAGTCATCCTCTCGAAGGCTTACAATTGTCTTTTCGCAAAAATGCTCTGTTTGTAAGAAAAATACTAAGTGATTTATATCGTATTTATTATTGGCACGCATAATCGAATAAATACGCAATGATTGGTAAATTTAAAATTTGAAGAGAGCCAACTTTTTTTCTCTAGACCCACTGATTTCTTTTCTGCTAAGATAGTTAGGTTGACTTTTTGTACATATAGAAATTATTGGGAAAAATAAATGAGGTTGATGAAAATGGGATCAAGAGAATCTCTAGCTAAACGAGTTGCATGGATTAGTGTAATTAGTAATATTGTATTAACATTGGGAAAATTAATAGTTGGCTGGATGGGGAATAGTAATGCTGTTTTTGCTGATGGTATTCACTCTGCTGCAGATGTCTTTGCTTCTATCATTGTTTTAGTAGTGATACGGATTGCCAATAAACCTGCTGATCAGGAACATCCATATGGACATGGAAAAGCTGAAATAATTGTATCCGGAATAGTCGGGATGATTCTACTCGGTGTTGCCATCTATTTGGTGTATGAAGCTATAATTGGTTTCTTCCATCCCATTACAACACCAAGTATGATTACAATGTGGGTTGCTGTTATTTCATACGTTTCAAAAGTACTATTGTATCGTTATAGTAAGAAAATCGCTAATGAACAAAGTAGTAAAGCCATTGAAGCAATTGCTTATGATCATAAGGCAGATATAGTTGCCTCGATTGCCGCTGCAATAGGAGTATTACTGTCTATACTTGGAGAAAATTTAACGATAAATGCACTGCTCTATGGCGATAAAGTAGCTACTATTATCGTTGCTTATTTAATTTTTAAAATTGCGAAGGAAATGGTAAGTGAAGCTTTCGATATATTACTGGAGCGAAATATCGATTTAGAGATCTTAACAGAATATCGTGAAACGATTGCTTCCTTCTCTGAAGTAAAAAGGATTGATCGTCTTCGTGCAAGAGAACATGGACATTATATATTAGTCGATTTACGCATTTCTATCGATTATGACAAGACGATTAAGGAAGGTCATGACTTATCTAGACAAATAAAAAAGAAACTTATGAAAAAACACGATAATATCAACGAAGTACTTATCCATTTAAATCCATATTTTAAGGAATAGTTTTTAGGGAGAAAAGATCTCTCTACCTTAACGGTTATTTTAAATGTGACAATATTAGTAATATATAGCTGCTTCCATTGAATATCGTTTCCATCAGCACTATAGTAAAGAAAAGAGAGCTAGAGACTTTTCTAAGGAGCTGAATAAAATGGCAAAAGTATTATATATTACGGCAAACCCATTTGATGAATCAAGATCATATGGAATGGCAGTTGGTAAAGCGTTTATTGATCAATATGAAGTGTCTAATCCGAATGATGAGGTTATTCATATTAATCTATACAAAGAGTATATTCCTTCTATTGATGCAGACGTATTTCAAGGATGGGGAAAGCTACAATCCGGAAGTGGATTTGATCAGCTTTCTGATGAGGAAAAAACAAAAGTTAGTCGTTTGGCAGAGCTAAGTGAACAATTCGTTAAAGCAGATAAATATATATTTGTTACGCCACTATGGAATTTATTGTTTCCTCCAGTGATGAAAGCTTATTTAGATTCTGTTGCTGTTGCAGGTAAGACATTTGAATATACAGCCCAAGGACCAAAGGGACTCCTTACTGATAAGAAAGTTCTTCATATTCAAGCAAGTGGTGGGATTTATTCTCATGGACCAGCAGCGGATAAAGAAATGGCACACCGTTATTTAAAGACGCTAATGGCATTTTTTGGCATTAATGATTTCCAAGGTTTATTTGTGGAAGGTCATGATTTAGCACCAGAAAGAGCAGAAGAGATTAAAGCGAATGCAATTGCTCGTGCAAAAGATGCCGCAATTACTTTTTGATAGAAGGCTGTTTTTTAAAAGATTGTTGTTTTTTCAATAGGAGAAAAGAATTAGTTGGAAAAATGGAGCAGCCGGAATACACGTAGACGCCACGGGGATTAGCGAGACAGTCTGAGACCCCTACGGAAAGCGAGGTGTATTCCGTCTGTGGGTAATCGCAACAAACTATACGAAAAATGCCTAATAAAACAAAGTGTTTTTAATCGTAATTCAGAAGAAGTCATCGAAAAAAGTATTTGTGAGAACATACCTTTTTTCAATGACTTCTTCTTAGTCGTTCCAAACCTCCTTTAAAGTATAACGAAACAGCTGATCTAATTGTTCAGTTGGATCAATTAAATTTCTCTCTAAACCTTTTGCATACGTTTCTAATTGTTGCATCTCTCTTTCCAAATACTCATTAATAAGGTTGATTCGTGGTTCAAGAGTCAATTCTTCTCCAGATTTTTTTCTTTCTAATAAAATGTCAATCTTTGTGCGAAGTGCACCGTCAGGAATAAGTCTATGTACCAAAATATCAAATTCCATTGGAGGAATTGTTTGGAATGTTTGTACCCACTTGGCTGCTAGAATTGGTCGCAATACATAAAAATACTTTTTAATCTTAACGGTATCTCCTTGCAAATATTCTCTGAAATTTCCTTTAGCCATATTTAAATAATGATAAATGGTAGAAGTAGGAGAAAATATTTGTTTTTCCAGCTGTTTCATTTTTTCAATGGTTGAAAAGCGCTGATAATATATCATGTTGGATCGCAACCATTCTAATAAAGGAGGATTAGACTTACGAAAAAGCTTCAGTGTTTTAGTCAATTCCCAGCCGCTCATATCTAATAATGGATCAACAGGAATTGATATAGGATCATGGTTTGGAATTTCTATTACATCTCGCTTTTGATCAATGGATAAGTACCAGTTTGGATGATGGATATAAATAAACCGGACATCATAATCACTATCCTTTGACGGAAATCCCCATGCACGACTTCCAGATTCACAGGCATAAAGCACCTTTATGGCAAATTCTTTTTCTGCTTGTTCGATGACTTTTCTGATATGGTTTTCCAATGGCTTACACATCCTAGTTATTTTAGTCCATTTTACAAAAAAAGTTAACGAT
>Ga0268252_1000710_pt1 | contig 20873 bp, 18 predicted proteins | sample AgamicMgSfrz_FD_200244 | JGI IMG/M metagenome (GOLD analysis project Ga0268252, IMG submission 200244) | Agave microbial communities from Guanajuato, Mexico - Mg.Sf.rz (v2) (version 3) | ecosystem: Host-associated > Plants > Phyllosphere > Phylloplane/Leaf | place: Guanajuato, Mexico | collected... | reverse complement strand
CTATGCGGAACGACGGGCTTTTTCATTGGCGGCGCGCCATGCGCCGGCATTCAGTGCAGCGGGCGTCGGCCGCGCCCGATATCGCGGAACAGCGCTTCGGCCGGTTCCAGCACCTGCAGCCACGTTTGGTCGTAACCGCTCAGCGTGTCGAGCGCGTCGCGCAGCCGTTCGATCGCGAGGACCGGCAGCTCGACGCTGTGACGCGTGGCGCCGGTCAGGTGCGTGACGCTCGCCAGCTGGACGAGTGCGTCGGCCGCTTCGGCGACGTCGGTCGCGAACAACAGGTGCCGGTTGAGCAATTCGACCAGACCGCTGGAACCGGCGAAATCGTCGGCGTCGAGCTGCACGGAGAGAAACGTCGCGTTATTCATTGTCATGCTCCTCGTTGTCGTTGGATCGCGCTGCGCATCACCGAGTATAGGCGGCGATCGAAGCGGACAATATGACGGGGCCGATCCGGCAGGCGTGGCGGCCGCGCCCGCGAAAACCCCCAAGCGCCCGCCTGGCACGGCTCGCCGGCGATTGGCGCGCCTGCGCGACGCCGCAAGATTGTTTCCGGCCCGGGCAACTGTCGGGGCCTTGACCGCGACAAATGGTATCTTTGCCGATCGGAGCGACGCGAAAAAGGGGCCGGTGAGCTCATTCGCGCCCACGTTCCGCTGTGGAAACTGACGGCCGCGCGAGCGGTCGGATACTGATTGATCCGGCCGTCGGGCCGGACATCGTGCGTCGCGCGCCGGGGGGCGGTGGGCGGCGCGACGACGCAAATCCGGGAGGACCCTTGAGAGAAACTATTCCCATCCACGACACGCTCACGCGCTGGCTGCCGCAGGCGGCGCTCGTTGCCGCGGCCATCGCGCTGACGGGCTGCACGATGACGCCGTGGACCGACAACTGGCAACCCGCGCGCCAGTCGGCACCCACGTCGGCTGCGACGCCGGGCGTGATTGCCGGCTATTACCGCGTGAACCCGGGCGATACGCTGGCGGGCATCGCGAACGCCTACGGGCAGCGCGTGCAGGACGTGGCCAGCTGGAACCACATGGCGCCCACGGACGCCGTGTCGCCGGGCCAGGTCCTGCGGGTCGCGCCGCCGCCGGCGGCGACCTCGTACGGGCAGCCGCCCGCGGCAGTTGCCCAGCCGGGCTCGCTCGCATGGCCGGCCACGGGCGTCGTGGCGACACCGTTCTCGGCCGGCAAGACGCGCGGCCTCGTGATCGCCGCATCCGGGCCCGACCATTCGGTGCGGGCCGCGGCAAACGGGCGGGTGGTGTACGCCGGCTCCGGCGTCAAGGCGTACGGTCCGCTCGTGATCCTGAAGCACGACAACGGGCTCATCACGGCCTACGGGCACAACGGCAAGCTGCTCGTCAACGAAGGCGACGCGGTGCGCCAGGGCCAGCCGGTCGCCGAAATGGGCACCGACGCGAGCGGTCGTTCGACGTTCGAGTTCGAAGTCCGCCAGAACGGCAAGGTCGTCGATCCGATGAACTTCCTGCCGCGCAACGGCGGCTGATCGTTGCCAGCGCCACGTGTGCGCCGGGCGGCGCACACGTTCCCGCCCACTTCATTTTTCCACCTTCATCCTTCCTTAAGCGTCGCGCTGCCAGACTGTCTCGCCTGATTGCCGAGCCAGCGAATGCCCAGTGCGAGCGCCGCCGCGCCGAGCGCGATCAGCGAACACTGGATCGCGACGGGCAGGTAGCCGTGCGGACGCGGATCGACGAACGGGTAGGGATACCAGTCCTCCACCGCGCCGCGCACCAGCGTATAGCCGAGATAGACGACCGGAAAGCCGAGCCACGCGAACGCACTGCGGCGCGGAATCGGCGAGCGCGGTTCGACATACAGCCAGTCGCACAGCATCACGAGCGGCACGATCCGGTGCAGTACCCAGTTGTTGAACGCCGGCGTGACGTGGCGCAGCGCATCGAGCCGCGCGAGCAGGAGTTCGTAGACGATCGCGGTGATCAGCACGTACAGCACCGCCGCGCCGCGCATCGATTCGTAGCGCGGCGAGCCGGGGCGCGCGATGCGCCACAGCCCCACGGCCAGTATTGCGGCCGCGTAGAGGCTACTCAGTTGCGTGAAGTAGCTGAGGTAGTTGCCGAGATGGAAGGTCGGCAGGCGCCAGTAGTCGGCGACGCTGTGCAGCGTGGTGGACACCGCGAGCAATGCGGCGATCAGCCGGTAGGCTGCAACGAAGAACGCTTTGCTCATGATGCCCGCGCGCCGTCGCACCAAAGCTTCATCCTGCCACAGCCGCCCGGGCGCGCGATGCGGATTTTCCATAGGCGGGCCGCGTGCGGCGCGCGTCGACGATTCGTCGGATATTTGATCGCGCCGTGCAAAACCGGCCGCCCCTGCGGCTACAATCGTCACAGCCTTGCCGGGCGCAGGCCGGTTGCAGTTGGCGCCCCTCCCCGCATACAACACGAGACGAAGCATGAAAAACATCCTCGCGAAACAGACGCGCTACAGCTCGCCCGCGATCTTCTTCCACTGGGCCATCTTCCTGCTGGTCGCGCTGGCCTACCTGGCCATCGAGATCCGCGGACCGAAGGGTAGCGACAGCCGGGCGTTCTGGATGAACGTGCATCTGATGGCCGGGACGTTCGTCCTCGTGCTGTCGGTGCTGCGCGTGCTGTGGCGGGTCGTCAGCCGCGTGCCGGAAGCGATTCCGCAGGCCACGCTGCTGCGCTGGCTGTCGAAACTCGCACATGTCGCGCTCTACGTGTTCATCATCGCGCAGCCGCTGCTCGGCATCATGATGGTCAACATGGGCGGCAAGCCGGTGTCGCTCGACTGGCTCGGCGTGTCGTTCACGCTGTTCGGCCCCGACAAGGCGCTGCGGCCGACGATCAAGGAAGCGCACGAGCTGATCGGCAACGCGTTCTATTTCGTGATCGGCCTGCATGCGCTGGCCGCGCTCTACCATCACTTCATTCGGCGCGACGACGTGCTGCGGCGCATGGCGCCCTGATCGTCCGGCTCCGGACGCGCACGGAAGGCGAGGGCGCATGGTTGTGTTGACAACCATGCGCCCTCACTTCGTTTACCTTCGTCCAAGCTGGCCATCGCGTTGAACATTCTGTAACATCTCGGCTGCTTTTACATTCCGCTTACTCGTCGCCGCACATGCTGCACCGACATCGTCACCTGACTGCCTGGCTTGGCCTGCTCGCGATCTGGATCGCGATCGCGGCGCCGCTGGTGTCGCAGTGGCGTATCGCGCAGGCGGCCACGCCCGAGGCGATCGTCTGCAGTACCGAGCATGGTGCGCATCGTTCGTCGGATGCGGGCGGCATGCACGATCATGCGCTGCATCTCGACGCGTGCGGCTACTGCGGCTTCTTCGCTCATAGCCCGGCCATCGGCGCGCCTGCCGCCACGTCGGTCGCCTTCATTCCCGTCGTTTCCGTTTCCGCCCTCGCGTCGCCTGCCGTCGCGGCGCGCGGCGACCGCTATCCGCGCGCCTATCCGCGCGCACCGCCCGAGCGCGCCTGACGCGTTTCCCGCCGTTCCTATTTTCCGCCGATATCCGTGCGGCCCGTCGCGGCCGCGTGGAGGGCGTCACTCGGGCTTTCGATCATGACCAATTTCCTGTTGCGTGCGCCGCGGGCGCCACGCAATGCCGGTGCGCGGCCTCTGCCGCGCGTACTGAAACTCACCGTTCCCGCGCTGGCAGTCGGCGCGCTGGCCGCGAGCGCTGCCGCAGCCGAAACCACGCCGGCGGCCGGTGCGCCGTCGGGCGACGCGGCGATGCTGTTGCCGCCCGTCGAAGTCGTCGCGTCGCCGCTGTCGACGCCGCTCGTCGTCGTCACCGATCCGAAGGCGCCGCGCCAGCCGCTGCCCGCCAGCGACGGCGCCGATTACCTGAAGACGATTCCCGGCTTCACGTCGATCCGCAGCGGCGGCACGAACGGTGATCCCGTACTGCGCGGGATGTTCGGTTCGCGGCTGAACATCCTGGCGAACGGAATGCCGACGCTCGGCGCGTGTCCGAACCGGATGGATGCGCCGACCTCGTACATCGCGCCGGAAAGCTATGACAAGGTCACCGTCGTGAAGGGGCCGCAGACCGTGCTGTACGGTCCGGGCGCGTCAGCCGGCACCGTGCTGTTCGAGCGCGTGACGCCGCGTTTCGAGCGCCCCGGCATGCGCTTCGACGGCAGTCTCGTCGGCGGGTCGTTCGGGCGCAACGACCAGAACATCGACCTGACCGCCGGCACGCCCGACGCCTATGGCCGCGTGACCGCGAACCATGCCCATTCGCAGGACTACAAGGACGGCAACGGCAACACCGTGCCGTCGCAGTGGGACAAATGGAACGCCGATGCGGCGCTCGGCTGGACGCCCGACGACCATACGCGACTCGAACTAACCGCCGGCACCGGCGACGGCTATGCGCGCTACGCGGGCCGCGGGATGGACGGCGCGCATTTCCGCCGCGAGACGTTCGGCCTGTCGTTCGACAAGCGGCATCTCGGCGACGTGCTCGACCGGATCGAGGCGCGCGTGTACTACAACGAAGCCGATCACGTGATGGATAACTACACGTTGCGGCAGCCCGACCCGACGAGCAGCATGCCGATGCGCATGGCCGCGGACGTACGGCGCCGCACGGTCGGCGCGCGTGCCGCCGCGACGTTCCGCTTCGGCGACGATTTCAAGCTCGTCACGGGCGTCGATGCGCAATCGAACCGGCTCGATTCGCGTGCGTCGATGGGGCAGCAGAACTACCGCGACCAGCCGTGGGATGCCCAGGCGGCCATGTGGAGCGCGGGCGTGTTCAGCGAGCTGACGTGGTATGCGAGCGACGTCTCGCGTGTGATCGGCGGCGCGCGCGTCGACTATGCGAGCGCACGCGACAAGCGTGCGATGAAGAGCGGCATGATGATGAGCAAGCCGAACCCGACTTTCGACGACGATCGGACGAAGGTGCTGCCGAGCGGCTTCGTGCGCTACGAGCGCGATCTCGCGTCGCTGCCCGTCACGTGGTACGCGGGGATCGGCCACGCGGAGCGTTATCCGGACTACTGGGAACTGTTCTCCGCGACGCGCGGGCCGGCCGGTTCGGTCAATGCGTTCTCGGCGGTGCAGCCGGAGAAGACCACCCAGCTCGATATCGGCGCGCAATACAAGAGCGACCGGTTCGATGCATGGGTGTCGGCGTACGCGGGCTACGTCCAGGACTTCATCCTGTTCAACTATGCGGCCGGCATGATGGGCCCGATCACGCAGGCAACCAACGTCAACGCGCAGATCATGGGCGGCGAAGCCGGCGTGTCGTGGCGGCCGGTCGCACCGCTGCGGGTCGAGACGTCGCTCGCATATGCGTGGGGGCGCAACGTGGCGAGCGGCGATCCGCTGCCGCAGATGCCGCCGCTCGAGGCGCGCATCGGCCTCGAATACACGCGCGGCGCGTGGTCGGCGGGCGGCCTGTGGCGCATCGTTGCGCCGCAGCATCGCTACGCGCTGAACGAGGGCAACGTGGTCGGCAAGGACTTCGGCCCGAGCGCCGGATTCGGCGTGCTGTCGCTGCATACGCAGTACAACGTCAGCAAGACCGTGCAGATCTCGCTCGGCGTCGACAACGTACTGAACAAGGCCTACACCGAGCATCTGAACCTCGCCGGCAACGCGGGTTTCGGCTATCCGGCGAACGCGCCGGTGATGGAGCCGGGGCATACCGCGTGGGTACGCGTGAGCGCGAAGCTGTAGCCCGCAGCGCGCGTGTGCATCGCAGCATGCGCGAGCCTGAGCGCCGCACCGCCCGAACGGGCGGCGCGCGTCAACCGATTAGAGAACCGTGTCTAGTCGGGGCGCAAACGTTCGAGAGTCGTGCTTCACTCCCGCTTCGACACCCGCCGTGTGCACGATGCGGCGTGCGTGTCGATCCGGTGTCATTCGCGCCGGCTGCACAATAATCAGGAGACATGCATGGCCAGATCGATGCGTTCCAGGGTAATGGCAGGGGCAGTGGCATGCGCGATGAGTGTCGCGCCGTTCGCGGGTACGACCGCGCTGACGACGCTCGCGACGACGCACACGGCGATGGCGGCAACCGCGCCCGCCGACAACTATGCGGCGACGCGCTATCCGATCATTCTCGTGCACGGGCTGACCGGCACCGACAAGTACGCGGGCGTACTCGAGTACTGGTACGGCATCCAGGAAAACCTGCAGCAGCATGGCGCGACCGTCTACGTCGCGAACCTGTCGGGCTTCCAGAGCGACGACGGCCCGAACGGGCGCGGCGAGCAGCTGCTGGCCTACGTGAAGACGGTGCTCGCCGCGACCGGCGCGACCAAGGTCAATCTCGTCGGTCACAGCCAGGGGGGGCTGACGTCGCGCTATGTCGCGGCCGTCGCGCCCGATCTCGTCGCATCGGTGACGACGATCGGCACGCCGCATCGCGGCTCCGAATTCGCCGACTTCGTGCAGGGCGTGCTCGCGTACGATCCGACCGGCTTGTCGTCGACGGTGATCGCCGCGTTCGTCAATGTGTTCGGTATCCTGACGAGCAGCAGCCACAACACGAACCAGGACGCCCTCGCTGCACTGAAGACGCTGACGACCGCGCAGGCCGCCACCTACAACCAGAACTATCCGAGCGCGGGCCTCGGCGCCCCCGGAAGCTGCCAGACCGGCGCGCCGACGGAAACCGTCGGCGGCAACACGCATCTGCTGTATTCGTGGGCCGGCACGGCGATCCAGCCGACGCTTTCCGTGCTCGGCGTGACGGGCGCGACGGACACGAGCACGATTCCGGTGATCGACCCGGCGAATGCGCTCGACCTGTCGACGCTCGCGCTGTACGGCACGGGCACGGTGATGATCAACCGCGCCTCGGGCCAGAACGACGGGCTCGTGTCGAAGTGCAGCGCGCTGTACGGCAAGGTGCTGAGCACGAGCTACAAGTGGAACCATCTCGACGAGATCAACCAGTTGCTCGGTGTGCGCGGCGCCTATGCGGAAGATCCGGTCGCGGTGATCCGCACGCATGCGAACCGGTTGAAACTCGCGGGCGTGTGATCGATGGCGGCACGTGAAGGACGCGCGCCGCTGGCGCGGCGCGCTGCGATCTATGGTGTTGTGGGGCTGGCGGCGATCGCCGGCGTCGCGATGTGGAGCGGCGCCGGACCGCATCGCGGCACGGGCGCCGCGGGTGACGCGCCGGATGCGGCCGCGGTGGGCGGCGTGGCGACCGCCGCACCGCAGGCCGCTGTGCCGGCGAGCGCGGGCCTGCCGCCGTCGCTGGCCGGCTCCAGCGCACCGCGCTTGCCGCTCGATGCAGGCGGCCATCTGGCGAAGTCGCGTACGGTACGCGATTTCTTCGACTATTGCCTGACCGCGCGGAGCGACCTGAGCGCGGCCGCGCTCGATGCGTTCGTCGTGCGCGAGATCGCCGCGCAGCTCGACGGCACGGTCGCGCAGGCCGAGGCGCTCGACGTGTGGCACCGCTATCGCGCGTATCTCGACGCGCTCGCGACATTGCGCGATGCGGGTGCGGTCGACAAGTCCGACCTCGGCGCGTTGCAGCTCGCGCTCGATCAGCGCGCGTCGATCGCGTACCGCACGCTCGGCGGCTGGAGTCAGCCGTTCTTCGGCGCGGAGCAGTGGCGGCAGCGCTATGACCTCGCACGATTGAAGATCACTCAGGATCGCTCATTGACCGACGTGCAGAAGGCCGAGCGGCTCGCGGCGCTCGAACAGCAGATGCCGGCCGACGAACGCGCGGCGCAGCAGCGGGTGGACCGGCAGCGTGCCGCGATCGACCAGATCGCGCAATTGCAGAAGAGCGGCGCGACGCCCGATGCGATGCGCGCGCAACTGACGCAGACGCTCGGGCCCGAGGCCGCCGCGCGCGTCGCGCAGATGCAGCAGGACGATGCGTCGTGGCAGAGCCGTTACGCGGATTATGCGACGCAGCGTGCGCAGATCGAATCGGCCGGCCTGTCGCCGCAGGATCGCGACGCACAGATTGCCGCATTGCGGCAGCGTGTGTTCACGAAGCCCGGCGAAGCCGTGCGCGCGGCATCGCTCGATCGCGGCGCGGGCAGCGCGCATTGACGAAGCGGGCGCCGCCGTGTGCGGCGCGCTTCACGCCGCGCGCGTGATGTTTCGCGGCAGATGTTGCTCGATGGTGTTGGCGAGCGTGTCGAACGCGGGCCGGATGCCTTCGTGCGCGACGCAGGCATAGCCGAGCAGCAAACCCTGCCGCGCGGTGTCGAGGTTGCTGTAGTAGCTGGTGAGCGGGCGCACGATCACGCCCGCGTCGAATGCGCTCTGCGTGACCGCGCGATCGTCGCACGCGTCGGGCAGGCCGAGCACTAGATGCAGGCCGGCCTCGTCGCCCATCACCGGCAGCGCGTCGCCGAAGCGCGCGCGGATCGCGTCGATCATCAGTTGCCGGCGCTCGCCGTACAGCGTGCGCATTCGTCTGACGTGCGAAGTGAGGTGGCCGTCCATGATGAATTCGGCGAGCACGGCCTGCTGCATCAGCTGGCCTTCCCGATACAGCTCCGACAGCCCGGTGCGGAACGTGTCGACCAGATGCTCGGGCACGACCATGTAGCCCATCCGCAACCCGGGGAACAGCATCTTGCCGAGACTGCCGACGTAGATCACGCGGCCGCCGTCGTCGAGCCCCTGCAGTGACGCGAGCGGGCGGCTGCCGTAGCGGAATTCGCTGTCGTAGTCGTCCTCGATGATCCAGCAGCGGTGCTGGCGCGCATATTCGAGCAGCATGCGGCGCCGCGCGAGGCTCATCACCATCCCGAGCGGGTACTGGTGCGACGGCGTGACGAGCACGAGCCGCGGCGGATGCTGCATGTCGCTCGCGCGCGGATCGAGCCCTTCCTGGTCGACCGGCACCGGCGCCAGCGTGAGGCCGGCTGCCTGCAGCACGCTGCGCACGCCCCAGTAGCACGGCTCCTCGACCCACGCGCGATCGCCGATGTCGGACAGCAGCCGCACCGCGAGATCGATCGACTGATGGATACCGGTCGTGATGATCACCTGGTCCGGCGAGCATTTGACCGAGCGCGCGACGCGCAGGTAATCGGCGAGTGCGCGCCGCAGCGGCCGGTAGCCGCCGCCCGGCGCATAGGTCAGCAACTCCGGATTGGCCTCCTTCCACAGCCGCGCCTGCAGGCGGCTCCACGTGCGGCTCGGGAATTCCGACACGTCCGGCACGCCCGGCATGAACGCCCCCCACTGGCGCCGCGAGACGCCCGCATGCTCGACCAGTTGCCGGCCGCGCATCGACAGGCTGTCCTGCGCGTCGGGCAGCGGCGGTTCGTCGGTCGCCGCCGGCGGCGGCGGGGCGCCCGGTACGCGGATCGCGGCCGCGTCCGGCCGCGTGTCGGCCACGTAGGTGCCGCTGCCGGTGGTCGTCAGCACGTAGCCTTCGGCCGTCAGCTGGTCGTACACGTGCAGCACGGTATTGCGGGCGATCGACAGGTCGCCCGCGAGCGTGCGCGAACTCGGGAGCTTTGTCCCTGGCCCCAATTCCCCCGTCAGAATCGCCTGCTGCATCAGTTGCAGCAGTTGCCGGTACATCGGCTCGGACGAGCTGCGGTCCAGACGGGCGGACAGCCAGTCGGCGACGATCACGGTATCCAAAGTGGTCCTACTAGGAATATTGAAATGGTTCCCTAGTATAGAACCGTGCGCGCCGTATAGTGGCTCGCATCTCAAAATCAATTGTCGCGGAACCAGGGGACAGCACGATGAAGTCCGATGATGTGATCGTCAGCTTTCGCGGCGTGCGGAAGACCTACGACGGCGAGACGCTGGTCGTCAAATCGCTCGACCTCGACATCCAGCGCGGGGAATTCCTGACGCTGCTCGGGCCGTCCGGCTCCGGCAAGACCACCTGCCTGATGATGCTGGCCGGCTTCGAATTCCCGACCGGCGGCGAGATCCGCCTCGACGGCGAGCTGCTGAACAGCGTGCCGCCGCACAAGCGCAACATCGGCATGGTGTTCCAGAATTACGCGCTGTTTCCGCACCTGACCGTCGAGCAGAACGTCGGGTATCCGCTGACGGTGCGCAAGCTGCCCGTCGCCGAGCGCGCGGAGCGCGTCGCGCACGCGCTGAAGATGGTGCAGATGGAGCGCTTCGCGAAACGCTATCCGGCGCAACTGTCGGGCGGCCAGCAACAGCGCATCGCGCTGGCCCGTGCGCTCGTGTTCGAGCCGAAGCTGGTGCTGATGGACGAGCCGCTCGGCGCACTCGACAAGCAGTTGCGCGAACACATGCAGTACGAACTGAAGGCGCTGCACGAGAAGCTCGGCGTGACCTTCGTGTACGTGACGCACGATCAGGGCGAGGCGCTGACGATGTCCGATCGCGTCGCCGTGTTCGACAAGGGCATCGTGCAGCAGCTCGACACCGTCGACCGCCTGTACGAATCGCCGTGCAACGAATTCGTCGCGAACTTCATCGGCGACAGCAACCGGCTGCGCGGCACCATCGCGCGCGTCGACGGCGAATTCTGCGAATTCCGGCTCGACGACGGCACGAAGCTCGTCGGCCGCCATATCGGCGACGCCGCCGAGGGCGCATCGGCCGTCGCGTGCATCCGCCCGGAGCGCATGAGTCTCGCCGCGCACGGCGTGAACGGTGCGAACGGCACGAACGGCGCCGCCGCCAATTGCGTGAGCGGCGAGGCGCGCAGCCTCATCTATTTCGGCGATCACGTGCGCATGCGCTGCGCACTGCCGGGCCAGGACGAATGTTTCGTGAAGGTGCCGCTCGGCACCGGCGCGCTCGACGCGTTCTCGCCCGGCGCCCCGGTTTCGCTTGCGTTCTCGCCCGAACACCTGCGCGTGTTCGCGTGAGCATGGTTTACCCCGGTTTTCCGCAGCACGTCGTCAACAACAAAGCCCACTTCCACCACGAGAGGAGAGGAACCATCATGAAACGAGCAAGCTTTACCGCGCGCCGCACGGCGCTCGCGCTGGCCCTGGTCGCATTCGGCGCATCGGCCACCGCTGCCGAGCTCACGGTCGTCAACTTCGGCGGCGCGAACGGCGACGCACAGAAGGTCGCGTTCAACCAGCCGTTCGAGAAGGCGACCGGCAACAAGGTCACGGCCGTCGAATACAACGGCGAGCAGGCGAAGGTGAAGGCGATGGTCGAGGCGAAGCACGTCAACTGGGACGTGGTCGAAGTCGAATCGGGCGACCTGAACCGCGGCTGCGACGAAGGGCTGTACGAGAAGCTCGACTGGTCGAAGATCGCGAAGAAATCCGACCTGATTCCGGAATCGCCGCAAGTGTGCGGCGTCGGCTTCTTCGTGTGGTCGACGGCGCTGTCGTACAACGCGGACAAGCTGAAGTCGGCGCCCACCGGCTGGGCCGATTTCTGGAGCGTGAAGAAATTCCCCGGCAAGCGCGGGATGCGCAAGGGCGCGCGCTACAACCTCGAATTCGCGCTGATGGCCGACGGCGTCGCGACGAAGGACGTCTACAAGGTGCTCGGCACGAAGGCCGGCCAGGATCGCGCGTTCAAGAAGCTCGACGAGCTGAAGCCGTACATCCAGTGGTGGGAAGCGGGCGCGCAGCCGCCGCAGTTCCTCGTCGCCGGCGACGTCGTGATGTCGACCGCGTACAACGGCCGCATCGATGCCGCGCAGAAGGAAGGCAAGAACCTGAAGGTCGTGTGGAACGGCAGCATCTACGACCTCGACTACTGGGCGATTCCGAAGGGCTCGCCGAACAAGGCGCTGGCCGAGCAGTACATCGCGTACTCGCTGACGCCGAAGCCGCAGCAGGCGTATGCGCAGCACATCGCGTACGGTCCGGCGAACATCGCCGCGATCAAGGCGCTCGACGCCAAGACGCTCGCGAACCTGCCGAACTCGCCGGCCAACGGCAAGAACGCGGTGCTGGAGGACATCGGCTTCTGGACCGACCACAGCGACGAGCTCGAACAGCGCTTCGCCGCGTGGGCAACGAAGTAACCGGTCAGGCATCCTCACGGGTGTCGTGATGCAACCGGCCGCGCGACGCGTCGATCGCGTCGCGCGGCATTCCGCCGGAACGTGTCCGGCCGGAGAGACCAGTTGAATACGATGACGATCGCGCCTTCCTCGCCGTCGACCGCGGCGCTCAAGCGCGAGCTGAAGGCTGCCGAGGCCCGCAAGCGCACGATGGCGCTGCTGCTGGTCGCGCCGCTCGCGATTTTCCTGCTGCTGATTTTCGTCGTGCCGATCGGCACGCTGCTCACGCGCGCGGTGCAGAACCCGGAGATCGCGACCGCGTTGCCGAACACGGTCGCCGCGTTGTCGGGCTGGGACCGCAAGACGCCGCCGGCGGATGCCGCGTATGTCGCGCTCGCGGCCGACATGACGAAGGTGGCCGACAGCGAGGCGATGGGCGCGCTGGCGCGGCGCCTGAACACCGAGATTCCCGGCTATCGCTCGCTCGTCGCGAAGACGGCGCGCGCGATGCCGCTGAAGGGCGACAATGACGCGGCGCTGACGCCCGCGCAGACCCGCGCCAAATTCATCGACCTCGATGCGCGCTGGGGCGACGTCGCGTACTGGCAGTCGATCGCGAAGAACGGCAGCCAGGTGTCGCCGTTCTACCTGCTCGCCGCGCTCGATCACAAGCAGGACGGCTTCGGCCACATCGTGCCGGCCGATCCCGACCAGTCGATCTATCTCGCGATCTTCGGGCGCACGTTCGTGATCGGCATTGCCGTCACGCTGTTCGCGCTGCTGCTCGGCTATCCGCTCGCGTACTGGATCTCGACGCTGTCGGAACGGCGCGCGAACCTCGTGATGATCCTCGTGCTGATTCCGTTCTGGACGTCGGTGCTCGTGCGCGTCGCCGCGTGGATCGTGCTGCTGCAGAGCGAAGGGCTCATCAACACGGCGCTGATCGGCAGCGGGCTGATCTCGCATCCGCTGACGCTGCTGTTCAACCGCGTCGGCGTGTACATCTCGATGACGCACATCCTGCTGCCGTTCATGATCCTGCCGCTCTACAGCGTGATGAAGTCGATTCCGCCGACTTATCAACGCGCGGCCGTGTCGCTCGGCAGCCATCCGTTCGCCGCGTTCTGGCGCGTGTACGTGCCGCAGACCTATCCGGGCGTCGGTGCGGGCGCGCTGCTCGTGTTCATCCTCGCGATCGGCTACTACATCACGCCCGCGCTGCTCGGCGGGCCGAACGACCAGATGGTCAGCTATTACGTCGCGTACTTCACCAACGTGACGATCAACTGGGGCATGGCGTGTGCGCTCGGCGGGCTGCTGCTCGCGGCGACGCTCGTGCTGTATGCGGTATACGGGCGCTTCACGCGCACCAACGTGAGCCTCGGCTGAGCGCCGGGCACAGGGAAACGGGAAGGGGATGCCGACCATGAAACTCGCCAGGCCGCTGTTCGCGCCGCACATGTCGTTCGTCGAGCGCGCGTGGTACGTCGCGTTGCGCGTGCTCGTCGTGCTGACGCTGCTGTACCTGATCCTGCCGGTGCTCGCGATCGTGCCGCTGTCGTTCTCGTCGAGCACGTTCCTCGTCTATCCGATTCCGGGTTTCTCGATGCGCTGGTACGAGAACCTGATCGCATCGGACGAGTGGCGCATGGCCGCGAAGAACAGCTTCATCGTCGCGCCGTCGGCGACCGTCGTCGCGACCGTGCTCGGCACGCTCGCGGCGATCGGCCTGACGAAAGCCGATTTCCGCGGCAAGGGGCTGCTGATGGCCGTGCTGCTGTCGCCGATGATCGTGCCCGTCGTCGTGGTCGGCGTCGGCATGTACCTGTTCTTCGCGCCGCTCGGGCTCGCGAATACCTACACGGGGCTGATCGCCGCGCACGCGGCGCTCGGCGTGCCGTTCGTCGTGACGACGGTGGCCGCGACGCTGCAGGGCTTCAACCAGAACCTCGTGCGCGCGAGCTTGTCGCTCGGCGCGAATCCGGTCACGACGTTCTTTCGCGTGACGCTGCCGGTGATCGCGCCGGGCGTGATGTCGGGTGCGCTGTTCGCATTCGCGACGTCGTTCGACGAAGTGGTCGTCACGCTGTTCCTCGCCGGCGCGGACCAGACGACGCTGCCGCGCCAGATGTTCACGGGCATCCGCGAGAACATCAGCCCGACGATCGCGGCGCTCGCCACGATCCTGATCATTTTCTCGACGAGCCTGCTGCTCGCGCTCGAATGGCTGCGTGGCCGCAATGCGCGGCGTGCGGTGACCTGACGCGGTAGCGCGACGGCGGCGCACGCATGCCACGCATCGGCGCATTGCCGATGCTTGATGTCGCCGTCGGACGCGGCCGGGCCGGGCGCCGGCGCCGACACGACGAAGCTGGCCGCGAGCCCGGAAGGCCGCCCGGCAATCGCCCGATCGTCGATCGTGGTGCGCATCGACGACGCCGCGCGCAAGGCACGGCATCCCACAAGCTTTCGTTTCGCTGACTGACGGCGCGGCCGCCTGCACGTTCGGTGCGGCTCTGCAACAATACGGCTCGCGGTGCCGCGCGTTCCGTTCTTGCCGCACGGAGCGCGCGTTGCCGCGCCGCTCAATCCGCGACGCCGCGCGTCGCTCGTCAGCCGAGCCCATCTTGTCCGAATTCGCTTCCCCCGCCGGCGCGCACGAGCCGGCCGTCAACTGGCGCGCGATGTCCGCCGTGCTGCTGGCCGTCGCGCTCGCGACGCTCGACACCGCGATCGCGAACACCGCGCTGCCCGCCATCGCCGCCGACCTGCATGCGTCGCCGGCCGCGTCCGTGTGGATCATCAACGCGTACCAGCTCGCGATGGTCGCGACGCTGCTGCCGTTCGCGTCGCTCGGCGACATCGTGGGCCACAAGCGCGTGTATGTCGCCGGGCTGGCCGTGTTCACGCTGGCGTCGCTCGGTTGTTCGCTTGCGCCGACGCTGCCGATGCTGACCGCCGCGCGCATCGTGCAGGGCTTCGGCGCAAGCGCGATCATGAGCGTCAACGTCGCGCTGATCCGCGGCCTGTTTCCCGCGCACCGGCTCGGGCGTGGCGTCGGCTTCAACGCGCTCGTCGTCGGCGTGTCGTTCGCGGTGGGGCCGACGATCGCGTCGCTGATCCTGTCGGTCGCCGCGTGGCCGTGGCTGTTCGCGGTGAACGTGCCGCTCGGCGTGTTCGCGCTTGCAGTCGCGATTCCGTCGCTGCCGCAGACGGCGCGCGGCAAGCATGCGTTCGATCCGGTGGCCGCACTGTTCAACGTGATCACGTTCGCATCGCTGATCTTCGCGCTCGGCGAATTCGCGCAGCGCGGGCCGCTTTCCGTCGTGTTCGCCGCGGCCGCGGTGGCATTCGCGTTCGGCTGGCTGCTGATCCGCCGCCAGGCCGGGCATCCGGCGCCGATGCTGCCGGTCGACCTGTTCCGCCGGCCCGTGTTCACGCTGTCCGCGCTGACCGCCGTGTGCGCGTTCGCCGCGCAGGGCCTCGCGTTCGTGTCGCTGCCGTTCTATTTCGAAACCGTCCTGCATCGCAACGCGGTCGAGACGGGGTTCCTGATGACGCCGTGGTCGGCGATCGTCGCGCTTGCCGCGCCGATCGCGGGGCGGCTGTCGGATCGCTATCCGCCCGGGCTGCTCGGCGCGATCGGCCTTGCATTGTTGAGCGCGGGCATGGTGTCGCTCGCCGCGCTGCCGGTGTCGCCGGGCGTCGTCGACATCGGCTGGCGGATGATGCTGTGCGGCGCGGGCTTCGGCTTCTTCCAGTCGCCGAACCTGAAGGCGCTGATGTCGAGCGCGCCGCCGGAGCGCAGTGGCGGCGCGAGCGGGATCATCGCGACCGCGCGGCTGATCGGGCAGGCGACGGGCGCGGCGCTGGTCGCGCTGTCGTTCGGGATCGCGGGGCGCCACGGGCCGACGCTCGCGTTGATGCTCGGTGCGGGTTTCGCGGGCGCGGCGAGCGTCGCGAGCGGGCTGCGGCTGTTCGCGCCGTCGCATCGGGCCGGCGCGCCGGTCGTGTCGGAGCCCGTGAAGGAGCCGGCGACGGAGTAGCGCGCGGGACGGTCACGACCGGCGCGCGGCAAGCCATCGCCGCGCGCCGGTCTTCACGCTTCGCTCAGAACCCGCCCGACTTGATCAGCTGGTTGAGGTTCGCGATGTTCAGGCTGCCGAAGCCGGTCGTCAGATCCCAGCCGGTGCCGGCCTTGTAGCCATACCCCTGATAGCCGTTGTTGCCCGACACGACGTCATAGCGCACGAGCGACGAATGCGACGGAATGTCCGCATAGAAATTGCCGGCCGGGAAGCCGAGGCCCGTGCCGTTCGCCGCGAGCAGGCGTGCCCAGAAGCCCGTGAAGATCGGTGCGGCGAGGCTCGTGCCGCCGATCTGCTGCAACTGGCCGTAGTTGTAGATGTACGCGCCCGTGCTTTGCGCGGCATCGAACGCGACGTCCGGCAACTGGCGATTGCTGCCCGACTGCCATGACGGGGCGGGGAGAATCGTGCTGACGCCGCCGCCCGTCGCCCACAGCTTGCCGTTCGAATCGAGCCCTTCGTTCCACACCGTCTCGTTCGAGAACGCGCCTGACGACGTCGTGTAGAGCGTCGTGCCGCCGATCGCGAGCACGTGCGGCGACGAAGCCGGCCACGATACCGTGTAGTTCGAGCCGTCCGGATAGCCGCGGTTGTTGCACTCGTACACGCCTTCGTCGCCTGACGATACCGAAAACGTCTGGCCCTGCGCGGCGGCCGTCGTGAAGATCTGCTCTTCCGCGTCGAGCGTGCCGTCCGCGTCCGCATCGGTTTCGCACCAGCCGAGCGATACGTTGATCACTTTCGCGGTGTTGTCCGACACCGCGCGGTTGAACGCCTGCGTGAGGCCCGTGTTGCCGGAGGCGTTCAGGTCCGCCATGTAGAACACCAGCTTGCCGACCTGGCCGCCGGCCGAGCCGACGATCGACTGGCTGTCGAGATCCCATTCGCCCTGGCCGTCCTGGTCGTCGCTGTAGCTGCCGCCCGTGCCGTTGGTCTTGACGGTCTGCGTCGAGACCGTGCCGTAGCCGTTGCTCGACGTGAACTGCTTCAGGTCCTGCAGCGTCTGCGACACGCCGCCGATCGTGATGATGCCGACGGTCACGCCGGCCGCGGTCGGCACGCCGGTCGCGTTGTAGAGGCCCGGGAATTCCTTCGGATAGTGGCCTGTGGCCGTGCCGGCCGCGAGCGCCTGCGGCTTCGCCACGTTGCCGATGCGCAGCAGCGGCCGCGCACGCGCGACACTTTGCAGCCCGAGCACCGAGCCGACGACGTCGCCGAGTGCGCGCGGCACCTGCGCGGTCGACGTGTTGGCGAAGCCCGAGCGGCCTGCGTACTCGAAGTGCACGAGCGACGTGTTGAAGGCCGTCTTCACCGTGCCGGCCGTGCCGCTGGCGGAGATCAGCAGCCGGTTCGGCGCGACCTCGACGTTCGTGAAGCCGCTCTTGTGCAGATAGTCGACGACCGACTGCACCTGCGCATCGGTCGGCGCGTAGTTCGCGAGGAACTGCTCGTGCGTCAGGTACTGGCGGTAATGCGCGCTGCCGGGCCGGTTCACGTCGCGCGCCAGTTGCTTGAGCTGCGCGGCGTTGCGCAGCTTCAGGCTGACGACGACGTTGGTCGTCTCGCCGGCCGCGAGTTCGAGCGACGGCGCCGCACTGCGCGCCATCAACTGCGGGCCGGTCAGAAAGGCTTTCGTATGGGTATCGACCCAATCCGTTGCCGCGTGCGCCGCAACGGCGGCGAACACGAGCGGTGCCACGCACGCCAGGCGGCGGGGCGACGGAAGGGGAAGGGCAAACCAGGCGTTCCTTTTCATCGGGAGTCCTTTTTAGGAGAGGCGACGTTACTGGAACCCCGGCCCTTGTGGGGCCGCGAGCGGTGACGAGCGTAGGGCGTCGGTGACGTTCGGGTAGCTGCCATTTTCCATAGCTGTCAGTTCTGACAACGGGGCGCATGAATGTGCGCGCGGCGTCGTACATGTTGACGATGGCGAGGCCGGCGGGCGGAACCGGTTCGCGGTACGACAGTGCGGCGACGCGCGACGCTCACACGCACGAGTCGTTCGTTGCAGCGTTGGAATGTGCGCGTTCGTGGAGGTGAGGGCCGCGTGGATGCATGACGTTTGCGTGTCAATGGCGGCACACCGTATCGCACTATGTGGTCATTGGAAGCAACCCGTCAGGAACGGCTTCGTGCAGGCACAAGAACGGGGCAGGCCGACTCCGGACGTTTCCCGAACTGTGGAACAGCGCGTCGAGCAGTCTTGCAGGCTGCTTTCGGATCACGCGTCACCATCGCTGATTAGAAGAAATGCTCGAATCCGGTGTTGGCTAGAGCCAGTGCGACGCACGCACCCGTGGCGCGAGATCGAACGACGTCGTTCGCGAAATCCCGCCTTGACGTGCGGCGATCAGCAGATATCCTCTAATCCATAACTACCGAGTTATGGATTTTGCCCGGCATGCAGACCGCTCACGACACGCTTTTCCGCACACTCGCCGATCCCACGCGCCGCGCGCTTTTCGAGCGGCTGTGCGCGGAGGGCGAACTGACGGTTGCCGCGCTGACCGCCCATGCGGGCGTGTCGCAGCCGGCCGTGTCGAAGCACCTTGGCGTACTGAAGCAGGCCGGGCTCGTGAACGACCGTCACGAAGGCCGGCAGACGCACTACAGCGCGCAGCCACGGGCGCTGGCCCCGTTGATCGACTGGACGAGCCAGATGGCAGGCTTCTGGCAGAGCCGGTTCGATGCCCTCGAAGATCTGCTCAAAAGGATGGATCAATGAACCAAGCCTCTACCGAAACGCGCTCCGTCGTCGTCGACCGGGAGTTGCCGCATCCGCCGGAGAAGATCTGGCGCGCGCTCACCCAACCGCACCTGATCGAGGCGTGGCTGATGAAGAGCGATTTCGAGCCCGTCGCGGGCCGTGCGTTCAGCTTCCGCGCGGATTGGGGCTCGGTCGACTGTACGGTCCTCGCGATCGAGCCGCACCGCACGCTGTCCTATACGTGGGCGGCGCACGGCCTCGAAAGCGTCGTGACGTGGACGCTCACGCCGACGCCGGCCGGCACGCACCTGCGCATGGAACAGGTCGGCTTCCGCGCCGATCAGGAGCAGGCGTACCGCGGCGCGCAGTATGGCTGGGTACGGTTCTTCGAATCGCTCGAACAGGTGCTGTCGCGCCCCGACGCGCAAACGGAGGCCCGCGCATGAGCTCAGCGGACCTCACGCCGTCCGAGCGCATCGACGCGCTGATCGCCGGCATCGCCGACTGGCGCGGCAAGACGTTCGCCGAGCTCCGCCAGACGATTCTCGCGGCGGACGAAAGCATCGTCGAGGAATGGAAGTGGATGGGCAGCCCCGTGTGGTCGTGCGACGGGATGATCGCGGTCGCGGTCGCGAACGCGCACAAGGGCAAGGTGAAGCTGACGTTCATGCACGGCGCGAAATTGCCCGATCCCGACCAGCTGTTCAACGACGGCCTCGAAGGCAATGCGCGGCGCGCGATCGATTTTTTCGAAGGCGACAAGATCGACAAGCGGGCGTTGAAGCACCTCGTGCGCGCGGCGATCGAATACAACCGCACGCATCTGAAGAAGAACGCGCGATCGGGTTCCTCCGCGGGCGCGAAGGTGCGAAGCAGCAAGGCGGCGTGACGCGCGAGCCGGATGCCGGCCGGTGACATTCCGCGAAAGCGGGGCGCCGCCGTGCGGTCGACGCTACGCCGCGGGCCCACCGAGCGACAGACGAAAAAAAGCCCGACACGAGGTCGGGCATCCAAATCGGCCGCAACCGCCCGCGAGGCGGCTGCGGCACCTGCAAAAGCAGGGCGCTTACGCTGCGAGCAGCGAGCGCAGCACGAACGGCAGAATCCCGCCGTGCTTGTAGTAGTCGACTTCGATCGGCGTATCGATGCGCAGCAGCACCGGCACGCGCTGCGTTTCGCCGTTCTTGCGATGGATCACGAGCGTGACGTCCTGCTGCGGCTTGAAGTCGTCGCCGAGGCCTTCGATGTCGTACGTCTCTTCACCGGTGATGCCGAGCGACTGGACGCTGTCCGCGCCCTTGAACTGCAGCGGCAGCACGCCCATGCCGACCAGGTTCGAGCGGTGGATGCGCTCGAAGCTGCGTGCGATCACGGCCTTCACGCCGAGCAGTTGCGTGCCCTTCGCGGCCCAGTCGCGCGACGAGCCCGTGCCGTACTCTTCGCCCGCGAACACGACGGTCGGCGTGCCGGCGGCAACGTACTGCATGGCCGCGTCGTAGATCGACTGCTGTTCGCCGCTCGGCTGGTGGATCGTCAGGCCGCCTTCGACGCGCGTGCCGTCCGCCTTCGGCGGGATCATCAGGTTCTTGATCCGGACGTTCGCGAACGTGCCGCGCATCATCACGTCGTGGTTGCCGCGACGCGAGCCGTAGCTGTTGAAGTCGGCCTTCTGCACGCCGTTTTCCTTCAGCCACTTGCCGGCCGGCGAATCTTCCTTGATCGAGCCTGCCGGGCTGATGTGGTCGGTCGTGACCGAATCGCCGAAGATGCCCAGTGCGCGCGCGCCCTTGACCGTCGGGATCGATGCAGCCGGCTCCATCGAGAAGTCGTTGCCGAAGAACGGCGGCTCGGCGATGTACGTCGACTTCGGCCAGTCGTAAACTTCGCCCGATTCGCCCTCGATCTTGCTCCAGAGGTCGCCCTTCTTGGTCAGCTTCGAGTAGTTGTCCTCGAACTTCTTCGGATCGAGCGCGAACTTGAGCAGCGCGTGGATTTCGTCGCTCGTCGGCCAGATGTCGCCGAGGTAGATGTCACGGCCGCCCTTGCCCTTGCCGACCGGCTCGGTCATCAGGTCGCGCGTGATGTTGCCGGCGATCGCGTACGCGACGACCAGCGGCGGCGACGC
>Ga0268252_1000682_pt1 | contig 21382 bp, 19 predicted proteins | sample AgamicMgSfrz_FD_200244 | JGI IMG/M metagenome (GOLD analysis project Ga0268252, IMG submission 200244) | Agave microbial communities from Guanajuato, Mexico - Mg.Sf.rz (v2) (version 3) | ecosystem: Host-associated > Plants > Phyllosphere > Phylloplane/Leaf | place: Guanajuato, Mexico | collected... | reverse complement strand
ACTGGTAAGCGAATTGATTCATAGGCAATTCAATAGTGGCAAGATAACTTCTTGAAGTCACTTTGGTAACAGCATTATTACCGTATCGCTCGATAAATTGATCTCTTACTGCAACATCTATCAATAGCTCTACACGAACCAAATTTTGTTGTTCATTATGTTGTTTTTCTTGTTCCAATACCTTATCAGATCTCGGTACAAAAAAACCGTCTTTTTGGATATTAGTTATCCTTGTCAATTTAAACGTTCGATAGTCTTCCCGTTCTAAACTATATCCAAAAAGATACCAATGCATTTCCCTTAAATGCATCTTATAGGGTTCTACAATTCTAGAAGTTATGTTTCCTTTTTGGTCTACATACTCAAACTTTAATAACCAATTCTTTTCAATTGCTTGTTTTATAAATAAAATAGCCTCTTCTATTTGACTTCTTCCTGCCCAATCATAAAAAGTTAACTCAAGTTTTGGAGAAATACCTGCGCTAGTCATTCCTTTGATTTTTAGAATAGTAGTTTGAATTTCTTGATTCGTAATGAGTTGCTCAAAGCCACCTAAAGCTATGAGTATATTTTCAATATCCTTGTGATTTAGTAATCGCTTATCGAATTTATATTCCTCCATTAGTGCATACCCACCTTCAGCACCATATTTCGCATAAATAGGGATGTTTGCATAACTTAATGCTTCCATATCACGTTGAATCGTTCGTTTCGTTACGTGAAATAGTCGACTAAATTCTGATGCCGAAACAACTTCTTTTTGTAACAAGATCATTACTATCGAGATAAGCCGCTCAATTTTTTTCATATTTTCCTCCTATATACGACATATAGTTGTCGCCTATGTTCTATTATACTTCAAATATGAAAAGGAGGCAGGAAGTTATGAAAGCAATAGGTTATCTACAATTTGATGGAAAAGCAGAAGAAGCATTAGTCTTTTATGAGAAGGCATTACAAGCAACAAATGTTAAAAAGGTGAAATATGGTGCTTTTGGCCAAGATCCCAATTCCCCATTAACAGAAGAAGAACAAAACATGATTATGGAATCTCGTATGGAGTTTTCAGGGAATATTTTAATGATTTCTGATGTTCTACCTTTTATGCAAGCTATGACAGGAGAAATCACAAAAGGGAATACCACCTTAATCAGTATTATCGATGCCGATCCAGAAATGAATAAGCAAAGTTTTGAAAAGCTTTCAGAAGGTGGTACTGTGATCATGCCGTTATCATCTACCCCATGGTCAGCAAGTTTTGGAATGTTAGTTGATAGATTTGGTGTAACCTGGAAGTTTAATAGTGAGGCGAGTAAATTTTTAGATAGTTTTAAGTAGGTGTCAGGCACCACAAAAAGACATTAAACTCAATTTGTTTCTCTGTGAAGGACACTACAAAAGGAAAGGAACCATTTTATTGGTTTCTTTCCTTATTTTTTGCATCCTTTTGACATCAAAACGACAACAAACTTTATGGAAAGTATTAAATATAGTTTATCATTCCCACTTGTATCCGATAACAAGAATAGGTGGTGAGAAAAAATGGATATTGCAGCATTATCAATAGGAATGAATCAAGCAACCTTATCTCAAAATGTCAGCATAGCTTTAACAAAAAAGGCAATGGATACAGTTGAACAGAATAGTGATCAATTGATAAAAATGCTAGAAGCTTCACATCCCACGCTAGGTAAATCAGTCGATATTTCGGTTTAATTAAGTGTCTAATTAAGTGTCAGGCACCATAAAAAGACAAAAAATAAAATTTGTTTCTTTGAGAAGGACTAGGGAAAAGGAACCGTTTCTTGGTTCCTTTTTCTTTGTACGGGGGAGGTAGTGTAAAAGCAATAACTTAAAAGTAAGTCGGACTCTATTTTGAAGTAATATACACTCTTTAAAAGTAAAATACGCGTTGATTAATTGGACGCACTTCTGTCTTCCTCATATGGACAAATTTCACTATCTGTCTTTTTATGGTGCCTGACACCTAATGTAAATAATCTGTTATCTTTAAAATATGTGAAAAAATAAGAATAGTATTCTTGCTTGAATAAAGGAGGAGGGGCTTTTGCCTAGAACGAAAGAACAATTCGAAGCGATGAGAATGGCGACTAGAAATAAAATTCATTCGGCTGCTATCAAACTTTTTGCTCAAAAAGGGTTTGCAGCAACTAGTGTCCAAGATATTGCAGACAGTGCTGGTATCAGTATTGGACTTTTGTACCGCCATTACAAAACAAAAGATGATCTGTTTCAAACACTTGTTTCCTATGCGACTGTGGGATTAGAAAATATTGTAGAGCGGTTTAAAAGTGATTTGTCTCCAAGGGAAGTAATTCAACAATTTACAGTAGAAATTTTAAATGATTTTAAGAAAAATGATGAGTTCGCAAACTTTCTTATGATTATGAACCAGTCTTTGACGATGGATCATCCTTTCCATCAAGTTCAACAACTAAAAATACAGAGTGATGCAATGATGAGGCAAACTGCTATTCTTATTGAAAGAGGTCAAGAACTTGGTCAGTTTAAAAATGGAAATGCTTCTGAAATGGCCTTGTATTATTTTGCCTCAATACAAGGGTTAGCAATGATTAAGTTATTAAAGGGTGAACAATTTATTACTCCTAGTCCTAATATAGTAACAGCTTTTTTAATGAGAGAGGATTAGGTGTCAAACAAGACAATCAAAAATAAAATATCGGATATTTGTAATAGAGAGAGAACGCTGGAGCCAATATTTGGTTGCAGTTTTTTTATAATTGCATGATGTTTCATTGATGAAAGGCAATTTAAATGAGATTATATATAATAAACAGATAAAATTATCGGCTGATTATGCAATCTATATAAACTATTACTAGAAAAGGAAAGGAATTAGAGATGGAAGAATTGTCACTATCGTTAAAAGATAAAGTGAAAAAAATTATACGAGACGAAATTATTATTAATAAGTTAAAACCAGGAGATCGAGTTGTAGAGACGGAGGTTGCCAAAAGGCTTGGTATTAGCCAGGTTCCTGTGCGGGAGGCGCTTAGAGGCTTAGAAGAAGAAGGTCTTATTCGGACAGTAAAGTATAAAGGTGCCTTTGTAACGGAGATTAATAAGACAGAAATGTACCATATTTTTTCTTTACGTGCATCTATTGAGACAAATGCTATTGAAATAATCACTCCTCAGCTGACAAATCAAAAATTAGGAGAGTTATATGATATTGTCGAACAGATGAAGAATGAAAAGCCTGATTATTTGCTACAGTCTAAATTAGATATGGATTTTCACCGGACGATTATCGCTTGGTCAGGAATTGATACATACAATAGAATATGGTCCATGTTGAATAGTCATATACAGCGTTATATTACAGTTCTTAATCCTGAAATCAAAATAATGCCAGAAGAAGTGTATACTTACCATTTAAAGCTAGTAGAAGTCTTAAAACAAAAGGATATTGAAAAATCAAAGGAAGAATTTTGGAATCACATTATGAAAATGGTTCTATAAATCTATTTTGCTCAATAGTATAAAGATAAGTGTTGGGATTATATATATAAATATAAATTATATATAATATCTCGACATGCCTTTAAAAATTATATATAATATTAATTATTATATATAATTTTTGGATAAGGAGGAATGCGAAGATTCTAGAGTTTGTTTAGCCACTAAATGATAACGGTTTCTAAAAAAGTGCTTATGATTAACTACTTGGTCCATTTATAAGGGATTAGAGAATGAAGGAGGAATTGCTCAATGTTTTGTTTAGATGGAAAGGTCGCTGCCGTAACTGGTGCGACAAGAGGGATAGGAAAACAAATGGCGATAGCGTTGGCAGAAGCCGGAGCCACTATTGCACTGCTACAAAGAAATCCTGCGGATGATACAGTTCAAAAAGAGATAGAAGCAATTGGTCAAAAGGCGATTATTGTTGCGTGTAATTTAGAGGATCAGACACAAGTAAAGCAGGCGATACCGCTAGTAGTGGAGCAATTAGGCAGCATTGATATTCTTGTTAATAATGCAGGTATTCAGCGTCGTTCTCCTTCTTTGTCTTTTTCTGAAGATGACTGGGATGATGTGATAAATGTCAATTTGAAGACTGTTTGGCTCTTGTGTCAGGAAGCTGGAAAGTATATGGTTCCGCAAAGGAAAGGAAAAATTATTAATATGGCATCTCTTTTGTCTTTTCAAGGAGGATTAACTGTACCTGCCTATGCAGCTGCCAAAGGTGGAGTAGCTCAACTAACAAAGGCGTTGGCTAATGAGTGGGCAAAGGAAAATGTAAATGTAAATGCGATTGTGCCTGGATATATTGCTACAGACATGAATGAAGCACTCCTATTAGACGAAACACGCAATAAACAAATTCTTGAACGCATTCCTGCAGGACGTTGGGGAACAGCCGAAGATTTCAGCGGAGTCGTAGTTTTTTTAGCGTCGGATGCTTCTAACTATATTCATGGTCATTTATTAGCAGTAGATGGAGGCTGGTTAGGCCGTTAGATTTAGTGAAACGTAAGTCTTTGCGGGATTACTGATAGCTGTCTATTGGTGCATGATAAATTATCATAGTTTGCAAGAGTAAGAGATAGTTTGTCCAGTTGTTCGTTTTTGAACGAAAACACCATGGTTTTTCATAGTGGGTCTCCCTTGTAGGAAAGTCATTTAGTGAGTAATCAAATGATGCTTTGCTTACAGTAATCCTTTTCAAGGATAAAATACATGTCTTTTTGAAAGCGTTTTATAATGGGGTTTATTAAAAGATCGACCATACCATTTCTCGGAGGTAATGCTATGCCTATTTTAATTGTTGCTATTGGTATTGTTATTCTATTATTTCTTATTATGAAGATGAAGCTAAATACATTTGTTTCGCTTGTGATTGTCTCGTTTTTAGTTGCTGTTAGTCTAGGAATGGAATTAACTGAAATAGTAAAGACAATCGAAGCCGGCATCGGAAGCCAATTGGGCCATTTAGCTTTAGTTTTTGGATTAGGAGCAATGCTTGGTAGATTAGTATCGGATGCAGGGGGAGGAAATAGAATTGCCATTACCCTTATTAATACGTTCGGCAGAAAACGGATACAGCTGGCTGTTGTTGTTGCTTCCTTTATCGTAGGGGTTGCTTTATTTTTTGAAGTAGGGCTTGTAGTATTAATTCCCATTATTTATGCGATAGCAAAAGAAGTAAAAATGCCCTTTCTATATTTAGGAATACCGATGGCAGCTGCATTAAACGTTACACATGGTTTTTTACCTCCACATCCAGCGCCAACTGCGATTACTGCTGCATATGGTGCAGATATTGGGCAAGTATTATTATTAGGTACACTTATTGCCATACCGACAACGATTGTATCAGGACCGTTATTTAATAAATTTGCAATGAAGTTTTTTCCAAATGCGTATAAGAAAAGTGGGAATCTAGCAGCCTTAGGGCCACAAAAGGAGTTTGAATTAAAAGATACACCTGGTTTTGGCGTCAGTGTGTTAACGTCCTTATTCCCTGTTTTATTTATGGGGCTTGCAACGATTTTCACCTTGCTGCTGCCAGGAGAATCTAAAGTGAAAGAAGTAGTTGAATTTATCGGTACACCGGGAACTGCTATGCTTTTATCTCTTTTAATTGCAATCTATACAATGGGATATGCAAGAAAGATTCCAATGAAAGAGATTGGAAATACCCTTTCTGAATCTATTGCACAAATTGCGATGATGTTGTTAATTATCGGCGGTGGCGGTGCCTTTAAGCAAGTGCTGGTAGACGGTGGGGTCGGCGATTATGTGGCGACATTATTCAGTGAAACCAATATGTCTCCTATTTTAGTTGCTTGGATGATTGCGGCAATATTACGTCTCTGCTTAGGATCTGCGACAGTGGCTGCACTAACAACAGCAGGTCTGGTCTCTCCTTTATTAATATCAAGCTCCGTGAACCCAGCACTTATTGTTTTAGCAACAGGGGCAGGCAGTGTTATATTCTGTCATGTTAATGATGCAGGATTTTGGATGGTAAAAGAGTACTTTGGCTTAAGCATGAAAGAAACCTTCCAAATATGGAGTGTCCTAACAACAGTCATTTCGATAACAGGACTTTTATGTGTATTGTTATTGGGAGTACTTATTTAGTGTCAGGCATACAAAAAAAGAAATCACTGCCTGCAAGTATGCCGTCATAATAAAAAGGACCTGAAACCATTTCAAAGCCCAGTCGTATTCCTTCCTCAATCGTAGAGTGTCCACTTATTTTCTGTCTTATTTAAGTCAAGATGCGCTTGGTTTAAATCCGTCCCATCTTTGGAACTGTAGTGGCGTTTTTTCTACATCCGCACAAAATAATAGGTTGCGGCGGCCTTCCTTCAGAAGGTGTTGGGTAGCATAATAAATGGATTCCCTTTCATCAAGTGATAAGACATCTAAGTGTGTTGTTTGGAGTGGAGTGGCTCATTGCAAATAAGTAATAGTTTTTCTCTCGTTCTATGCATAATTTCCTTTTCTGCTAATAAAGTATGGGTGATAATTACTGCATCCAGTTCATTTTCTACTAACTTATCATAAATGTCATATTCCTCCTCTATAGAATAAAAGGTTTGAAAAATGACAATCTTATAGCCAGCCTTTCTTCATTTTGCTGTAATCATACTAATAAGTGGACTGAAATATGGGTGGTCAAGGATAGGAATCGTCATACCGATCTTTTCCATCACTCTTCTTTGACTGTCTTCTGAAACATGAGGATGGTTATTGATAACGCGTGATATTTATAAGGTACATCATGCCACCGTTTTGGAATAGAAATATAAGTTTGATACCTTTGATCTAGAAGGACTAAAGGAGTCCTTCACACGGAAAAAGTATTCGGAAGAAGAAAAGCTATCCGCCATAAATGAGTATTTGTCTGGTGGACTCCATGCGTGAGGTTTCTAGAATGTATGAAATCCGACATCCATCTGTCCTCAGGAGTTGGATTAAGAAGTATAATAGTCATAGTGAATTAAAAGATACATCACAAGGAAGGACCTGCTCTATGACTAACGAAAAGAAAAATGACTTGGGAAGAACGATTACATATTGTACTTGATTGCTTGGGGAACGGAAAAAAGTATAAAGAAGCAGCGGATACATATCAAGTGGCTTATCAACAAGTCTATCAATGGGTAAAAAAGTATGAAGATGACGAAGAAGAAGCGTTGAAAGATAGACTTGGTAAAAAGAAAGATGAATCAAAGCTGACTCCAGAAGAGAAATTCAAGCTTCGATTGAAAAAGCTGGAACGAGAAAATGAACGGTTACGTGCGGAGAATTTATATTTAAAAAGTTGGAGAAGATTGAAAGGAGGAGAAAATAAGACCTATCCGATTCGAGGATAAGTATATCGCTATTCAGGAGCTTCATAAGGAAGAAAACTTACGTATTACTTTACTTTGTGAAAATAGCTGGAATAGCTCGATCCGCCTATTATAAGTGGCTTAATCGACTACCTACTTCTCGGGATTTACTGAATGCAAAAATCATGAAAGAAATGATAGTTCTGCATGAAAAAGTGGATCGTACCTTCGGTTATCGTCAAATGATACTTCACATGAATAGACAGTTTAAAGAGAAACTTAATCATAAAAGGCTCTATCGACTAATGAAAGTGGCTGGCTTACGCTCAATCATTCGCACCAAGAACAAACGTTATAAACGCTTTACCCCTGAACAGGTAGCGGAAAATAGATTAAATCGGGAATTTACTGCGGAAAAACCAAATGAAAAATGGGTTACAGATGTAATGGAATTTAAGTATGGCCAATCAAGGAAGGTTTATTTAAGTGCAATTCGTGACCTTTATGATGGTTCCATTGAAGTTATGTAGTAGGACATTCCAATAATAATAAACTTGTATTTAAGACGCTTGACCAAGCAACCGCACTATTAAAGGAGGAATGTCCACTTATCCATAGTGATTGTGGGAATCAATATACCTCCAAAGGATTTAAGTTTAAGCAGAGGATAGATGCGGCGAATATGACACAAAGTATGTCACGAGTTGGTCGGTGTATTGATAGCGGACCCACGGAATCTTTTTGGGGAAGACTGAAATGTGAGAAATATTATATACATAAATATAAGACATTTGAGGAACTAGCGTTTGCGATAGATGAGTATATTCATTTTTATAATCATGAAAGATATCAAAAAATGATTAAACGGCCTAAGTCCTATGGAATATAGAGCTCAGGTAGTTTAAATATTTTTATTATTTCCGCTGTCTATTTGACTGGGAGCAGATCAATATACGTATAATTGTTCGGGGCTATATAAGGTTGGAATATTTATGTTCTAACCTAATGCAATCTTTGTTTTTAATTTTTATCATAACTACTTAAACTAATATGCTAATATTCTTTTATATGTCCTTTTCACAATTTATCATGTAGGTAGTTTAAATTAGGAGTCTAAGTTTCCTGTGTTTTTTGTATTATAGCCTGGATATAGATGCTTAAGGTGGAAAGAAAAAGGGATTGCAGTGCTTAGAAATAGTTAAAATGAAATCTTACTTTTGTAATCCTGTCACACTGCGTCCCAATGTATATAAATAATAAGGAATAAGTCTCCACTTTTTATATTAAATCAATATAGAGGAAACATCACTTTCTTAATAGATTAAATGAAGAAATTTATTATCTATCTTTTAATGACATCAAAAAATGTAGTGAAATCTGTTATGATTCCATCTTTTCCTAGGTCGTCTTCTTCAAATAACGAACGATTTTTACCATACGGGTCAATGGCAATGATTTTTCCGATGCCAGCTTTTTTTGCGGCAGTAAGGCCTGAGTAAGCGTCTTCAATAACAAGGCATTCACTAGGGGAGAATCCTAGTTTTCTAGCTGCGATAATAAAAATATCGGGTTCTGGTTTTCCAGGAAATGTACCATCATCATAGGTTACTTTTTCAAAGTCGAACCATTTTTTTAATTGGAATGCCTCGAAATAAAATTCTACATTTTCTTTTACGGTTGCAGTAGCAATGGTGATTGGTATTTCGGATTCCCTTAAATGGTTGAGTACATCTATTAGTCCTGTTGTGAGTTTTAATTCATGCTTATTTTTTAGACAAAGCTCCCTGTAGTAGGCTTCCTTTTCGTAAGACATTCTACTTATTTCGTCTTTAGTTAAATCTTTGGAAACAAAATAGGTAAGGATTTCTTTATTAGTTCTACCGTGTATGTTAATTAAAATGTCTTCGTTAGATATAGACTTTGTTGAATATTTCTTTACCATGTGAAACCAAGCTTGTTCATGTAAATGAGAGTCTTGAAACATCGTACCATTAAAATCAAAAATGATTGCTTTCATAGATTTGCTCCTTTTATTTAGCAATAATGACCTCTACATATTGTTCATAGTGCTTTTGGATATTTTCCATTGTTTTATCATCTGTAATTAAGTAATCAATATCATGTAAATTATAGAAGACGTAAAAATCTTCTCGATTGAACTTTTTGTTGTCTACTAAAAGGAATTTTGTTCGAGTATTATTCAACGCGATTTGATGGACTTCCCCTTCTTCTATGTTATATGTGGAAATGTCCTCATTATGGACACCATTTGCACTGATAAAGGCTTTGGTGAAATTGAACTTTTTTAGATTGCCATTCACAATTGGGCCAACAAATGCTCCTGTTTGTTTGCGGAAATCTCCCCCCATTAAAATAAGCTCAGCTATATCAGATTGTCTTAAGATATCAAATACAGGATAGTTATTTGTGATAATTCGTATTTGTTTAGTTAGAAGATGTTTAGCAAGTAGCTCTATGGTAGTCCCTGGACCTAGAAAAATAGTATCGCCATTATGGATAAAAGAAGCTGCTGTTTCAGCGATTTTCTTCTTTTCTTCTATTTGAACTTCCAGTTTTTCATCATGTGATAATTCTTGATCAATTGAGTGGGAAATACTTTGAGCCCCTCCGTGAATACGAACTATTTTTCCTGCTTTATCTAGTTCATCTAAATCTCTTCTAACAGTCATATCAGAAACAGATAATTTATCCATAATATCGTTCACAGTAATAATTCCTTCTGTATTCACTATATTAATTATCTTTAATAGCCTTTCTCGTTTTAACATACCTAATCACCTCGTAACTTTAAACATAATTTATCATAAAGCTAATCTGTACGTCAATGCAAAAAAACAAAAACGAACAATATGGTATGGGGATATAGTTAGGTAGTGATAGTATGAAACATTGTTTAAATAGTGTTTAAAGCGTTTTTTTATTTTAAAAAACTATTGACAATGATTTTGAATGCGATTACGATAAGACGAAAGGTAACATTTTCAAACAATTTCAAACTTTTAAATTCATATTCTTTTAGGAGGATTCTATTATGCTGAAATTACCCAATGATTTTATATTAGGTGGAGCGACGGCTGCATACCAAGCGGAAGGAGCAACAAAAGAGGGTGGAAAAGGACCTGTTGCTTGGGATGAATTTCTTGAGAAGCAAGGACGATTTAGTCCCGATCCAGCGAGTGATTTTTATCATCAATATCCAGAGGACATCAAGTTGTGCCAAAAATTCGGAATAAATGGAATCAGGCTTTCAATCGCTTGGACAAGGATTTTTCCTGATGGTATTGGAGAAGTGAATCAGGAAGGGGTTGATTACTATCATCAAGTATTTGCAGAATGTAAGAAACGAAATGTTATTCCTTTTGTTACACTTCATCACTTTGATACTCCAAAAAGTCTATTTGATGATGGAGATTTTTTAAATCGTAAAACAATTGATGCTTTTGTCGATTATGCGGAGTTTTGCTTCAATGAATTTTCAGAAGTTAGAAATTGGAGCACGTTTAATGAAATTTATCCAGTTGCAACTAATCAGTATTTGCTCGGTGTGTTCCCTCCATCTACTAAAAGTAATTTCAGTATGATTATTCAGTGCTTACATAATATGATGGTAGCGCACGCAAGAACAGTAAATTTATTTAAGGATAATAACTATCCAGGAGAAATTGGCGTTGTGCATTCGCTTGAAACAAAATATCCAGCAAGTAATTCTCCAGAAGATCTCCATGCGTGCTTTTTGGATGATGCTTTATCTGTCCGATTCTTGTTGGATGCAACGTATCTTGGTTATTATTCAGAACAAACAATGCAAGCTTTAGAAGAAATTTGTCAGGCGAATGGTGCAACCTACGAGTTTTTAGAGAGAGATTTCGAGATAATGAAAAAGGCTTCTAATCGAAATGATTACTTAGGTATCAACCATTATCAGTGTCATTTTGTTAAAGCTTATCATGGTGAAACGATGATTCATCATAATGGGACTGGGGATAAGGGAACTTCAGTTTATAAGGTAAAAGGTATTGGTGAAAGAATCTATAAGGGGGGATTGAAAAGAACAGATTGGGATTGGCTTATCTATCCAGAAGGTATGTATGATATTTTAGTTCGTATTAAGCAAGATTATCCTCATTACAATAAAATTTATATAACTGAAAATGGCATGGGTTATAAGGATGAATTTGAAGACGGAATCATTATGGATCAACCGAGAATTCAGTATTTGAAAGTATATTTAGAAGCTATTAGTAAAGCAATTGTAGATGGTGTAAACGTTAAAGGATATTTTCTATGGTCATTGATGGATCTATTTTCATGGACAAATGGGTATAACAAGCGCTATGGTCTATTCTACGTTGATTTTGAAACTCAAAAGCGTTATCCGAAAGAGTCGGCCTACTGGTATAAGCGTGTAAGTGAAACAAAAACAATTATTTAAAGAGGCATTATAGTAAATGAAATTGTTTTAGAACTAATGAAGTGCATCTATAGGAGGTAATCTGAAATGAATAAAGAAGAATTGCAAATGCTTGGCTTTGAGATTGTTGCCTATTCTGGTGATGCAAGAAGCTCTTTGTTAAAGCTATTGAAGGAAGTGCGCAGTGGAAATTTTGAAAATGTAGAAGAAGGATTAAAAAGTGCAGATGATAATTTAAGTTTGGCACATAACGCACAAACGAGGATCTTGGCGGAGGAAGCTGGAGGTCAAGATCTGGAGATTGGTTTTATCTTTATTCATGGGCAAGATCACTTAATGACAACGTTGCTTTTGCGTGATCTCATACAAGATTTTGTGGAGCTATATCGAAAGAATAATTAAGTACTTAAAAAACAATCAACTATATACTGATTGCGGGGCGTTCTAGCATTAGAATGAATTCCGCAATCAGTATAAAAAGAGTAGGAGAGATAAATATGAATGGTATTATCAAGCAAATTGAAAAAGGGAAGCCATTTTTTGAAAAAATTTCAAGAAATATTTACCTAGGAGCAGTTCGTGATGGCTTTTTAACTGCCATGCCTGTTATATTGTTTTCTAGTATTTTCATATTAGTTGCTGCGATACCAGAGGTCTTAGGGTTTGCATGGGATGAAAGCGTATCCAATTGGTTGTGGAAAGTATATAACTACTCAATGGGTGTGGTAGGTCTGCTAGTTTCAGCAACAACTGCTAGATGTTTAAGTGAATCGATGAATCGCAAAATGCCGAAAAATAGAGTGATTAACTCTACATCTACAATGCTTGCAGCTATTGTTGGATTTTTAGTTTTGAGTGTAACGCAAATAGATGGGGGTTTCTCGACTGAATATCTTGGGACAAAGGGTCTTCTTGCAGCGTTTGTTTCTGCGTTTATAACTGTAAATATCTATAAGTTTTGTGTATTAAAGAATATTACGATAAAAATGCCAAAAGAAGTTCCAGGAACAATTTCGCAAACATTTAAAGATATCTTTCCATTTGCTTTTTCCGTACTAGCCTTAGTTATTATTGATTTAATTATTCGAAATATTCTTAATGTGTCATTTGCAGAAGCACTTGTTACATTGCTTTCACCTTTATTTACTGCTGCTGATGGATATCTTGGAATCTGTATAATTTGGGGAATGATGGCATTATTCTGGTTTGTTGGTGTGCACGGTCCTTCTATTGTGGAGCCAGCAATCGCAGCAATCATTTATGTGAATGTGGAAACAAATCTACAAATGTATAATGCTGGAGAACAGGCTTCTAATGTTTTGACAGTAGGGTTAGGGAATTTTGTAGGGACAATGGGAGGGACAGGTGCAACACTTGTTGTTCCATTCATTTTCTTGTTATTTGCAAAATCTAAACAATTAAAATCAGTTGGTAAGGCATCCGTTGTGCCAGTATGCTTTGCTGTTAATGAACCACTGCTTTTTGCTGCACCAATGATATTAAATCCTTATTTCTTCATTCCGTTTTTAATAACACCAATGGTGAACGTCAGTTTGTTTAAATTTTTTGTAGATGTTATAGGAATGGATAGCTTTATGTATGTTCTACCGTGGGCTACTCCGGCTCCCCTAGGTCTGGTGTTAGGAACAGGAATGGGATTATGGGCGATAGTGCTGGCGGCAGTATTGATTGTGGTTGATTTCATCATCTATTTTCCTTTCTGTAAAGTATTTGATGCGGAATTACTAGCGAGAGAAAAGAAGAATGCAGAATTAGAAGCAACTGTCTCTTCTCCATCGGATCAACCAGTATCTAATGACTCTGTGGGAGCAGCAACAAGTGTGCAAGTAGAAGAAGCTGTGCCGACATTAGAGGGAAATACGAATGTATTAGTGCTTTGTGCTGGTGCAGGAACGAGCGCTATGCTTGCTAATGCACTTACAGAAGGAGCAAAAGATTATAATGTACCAATTACTGCATCAGCAGGTGCATATGGTTCTCATTATGAAATCATGAAAGATTACGACCTAGTAATTTTGGCTCCTCAAGTAGGCTCATATTACGAGGATATTAAAGAAGACACAGATAGATTGAATATCAGACTAGCTGCAACTAAAGGGGCAGAATATATTAATCTCACAAGAAATCCTAAAAAAGCCATTGATTATGTAATAGAACAAATGAAATAAGTTGATTAATATACTTTTCGTTGATATGGACGTAGGCATGGGTGTTAGGAATTCATGCCTACAAATTGCGCTTAAAATACTATTACTAGTAAGAAAGAGGAGGGTGAATTTTCATTGAATATTACTTATAGAGAATTTGGAAAGATTGGGGACCAAGATATATTGGAATTTTGCCTTGAAAATGCTAATGGTCTTAAGCTAAAAGCACTGAATTACGGAGCAATCGTAACGGCAATTGAAATGAAAAATAGAGAAGGAAAGAAAGAAAATATTAGTTTGGGTTTCGATAATTTAGACGATTATTTAAATTTTTCTCCATATTTTGGAGCGCATGTAGGGAGAGTTGCTGGTAGACTTGCAACTGGAAAATTTAAGATTGATGACAATACATATGAAGTAGTGCGAAATGAAGGTGATAATCACCTACATGGAGGTTTTGATAACTTTAGTAAAGTTATTTGGAAGGTGGAAACAAAAATTCAAGATAACTGTCCCTCTCTAATCTTCCGTTATACTAGTTCTTCTGGAGAAAATGGGTATCCTGGAACTTTAAAAGCGACCACTACCTATACGCTTACAAACGAGGATGAGTGGGTAATTGATTATTATGCAGAAACGGATGAACCAACACTTTATAATCCAACTAATCATATTTACTTTAATTTAACTGGTTCCGTAAAGGAGACAGTTTTAGATCATCTCCTATTTATTAATAGTAATGCTTATGTACCTATTTCAGACAAGGCTCTACCTATTGGTACGATTCTTCCATCAGCTGGATCTGTTTTTGATTTAACTAAACCTACTCCAATTCGTAAAGGGGTAGAAAGTGACGATGAACAAATTGCAGTGGCGAATCAAGGTTATGATCATGCCTTTTTACTATCTCATAAAGAAGGATTACCAGATGCGATTCTTTCGGAGGAAAGAAGTGGGCGGACGGTATATATGTATACTGATGCTGATTCAGTAGTAGTTTATTCTGGAAATAAATTAAAAGGGAACTTTTTCATTGGGGATTATCCAACCGTCAAGTACAGCGGTGTGACGTTAGAAACGCAAGCATTACCTGATGCTATCCATCATAGAGGCTTTGGTAATATTATTTTGCGACCAGAAAAACCTTTTTCCTCTAAAACTACATTTCGGTTTAGAGTATTAAGTAAGCAGTATTAACAAATAATTTAAATAAGTAGATTAGGTATTAATAATCGAGTCATGAATATTATTTTCTTTTTTTGTTTGCCTATATTAAAGTCTTTTTATCCATAAAAACAATACTTTAAGCGAGCATTCTAAATAGGGAATGCTCTTTCACACATTCCAGGGTATTCAAAATCATTTATTATGTAATTCTTTGGGGGAGGGGCTCTTTCCTTATTTCATCGAGAATCAACTTCTGTCATGGTTATTATAAGTGTACCTAATAAGGCCAGAATGGATAAATTGATGAAATTAGCAAAGAACGATATGTAAAATTAAATATACACTTCTGGTATTTTGGACAAATTCTCTAAATAATAGTGAATATTTTGATGGAGTGTATGCATTCTTATTGAATAATAAGGATTTTATGAATGAAATTCTGGAATCTTATTTATGCGGAACTATCATAATGGAGGTTGGAATTTTATTGGTATGGGAGGACTTATTACTAAGAGTGTGATTTCAACATGAGCAAGTTAAAGAAGGTCAAAGTAATATAATGTAAAAGGAGTTAAAGAGTTGTTTAAAGTTCAGCCTAATAACCGACATTATAAAATTTAATGCAATTAAAACCAACAATCTTTACGAAAAGAGCTTTCAATTAAAACTTAGAAATGGTCAAATGTATCTCTTTTGATCTATCTTATCTTTAAATTACAAATAACAATTGACAGAAAAATAAAAAACCATTACTATAATTGAGAATGATAATCATTATGAAGATGAGTTGATTGGAAACGCTTATCCTTTGCCATATTTACCTTCATTATGATTATGACACTTCAGCTCTAATAATATTTTGCAACTAGGAAAGGAATGGAACTTACATAATGCATACAAAAAGAAAAATGCCTTCTGTACTAATGTTACTATTATCAATTGTGGCAATTCTATCAATAGTAGGTTGTTCAAGTCAGTCAACACCTGACTCTAATGAAAAAAAATCGGAATCAACAAACACGGATTCCGAGTATCCAATTACCATTAAACACGCTTTAGGTGAAACGGTTATTGAAAGCAAACCAGAACGAGTAGTTACAATTCAATGGGGAAATCAGGATATTCCTTTAGCTCTTGGTGTCGTTCCTGCTGGATTCTCAGCAGCTAACTTTGGAGTCCAAGATAATAGCGGTCTATTGCCTTGGACAAAAGAAAAGCTGGACGAGCTTGGTGCAAAAGAACCGAATGTGTTCCAAGATACAGATGGTCTTGATTATGAAGCTATTTCTGATGCAAAACCGGATGTTATTCTTGCAGCATATGCGGGGATTACACAAGAAGATTATGATACACTTTCCCAGATCGCTCCAGTTGTTGCATATCCAAAAGCAGCTTGGGCAACGACATGGCGTGAACAGGTTGAATTGAACTCAACTGGTATGGGTATGAAAGTAGAAGGCGAAAAGCTAATTAAAGATATTGAAGAAATGATTAAAGAAAAGTTAAGCAACTATCCGCAAATTAATGGGAAAAAAGTTGTTTGGGTAAACTTCTCAGCAAAAGATTTATCGAAATTGCATATTTATACTCCAGTTGACTCACGTGCTTCCTTCTTGCATGAATTAGGATTGGAATATCCAGAAAGTATTACAGAAATGATTAAGGATCCTAATAGTTACTCTCTTGAATTAAGTTCTGAAAATGTAGAAGCACTATATGATGCAGATATAATTGTTGGATATGGAAACGATGAATTACTTAAAACCATTCAAGCGAATTCATTGCTTGGAAACATCCCTGCTGTAAAAAGAGGCTCAGTAGCATTTATCGAAAGTGATACACCATTAGTTGCTGCAGGAACACCGACACCACTTTCAATCGAATATACGATTGATGATTACTTAGAATTAATCAGTGGAGCAATCGACAAGATAGAAGAGTAAGGGGAAAAGAGGGCAGAATACTCATTCTGTTTTAGGAAACCTCTGAAGAAAGAAGTAACAAAGAAGCTTCCAAAAAGTTAGTAAACCTAACTCTCTGGAAGCTTCTTATTTTTGTCGAGAAACTATTTCACAGAAGGGTGTTGTGATTCTGAATTGATTACTTCTAGTAGATATGAATTAGATGTAAATCTATATATTCTTCTAAAACTAAAATGATAATCATAGCATTCTAGAAAAGAGCTTAAAATATACAAGATTCCTAGTGCAATTCTTGTATATTTTGAGCTCTTTTCTACTTTCTTGTACATATAGTAAGAAAAGGTTCAGGAAAACAATCCAATTTTGTTCAAAGGTATTAGCCATAATTCGGACTGAATGAATACGCTTTCTTGAGTGGGGATATTTTATACTGTACATAGAAGGAGGTATAAAGATGTTGGATCAGAGGGCAGCTGCTTTACTAAATTTATTAAAAAATTATGGTCCTCAAAGAATCAAGAGATTGGAAAAAGAGTTAGGGTGTACTAGGCGTCAAATTACGTATGATGTAAAGAAAATCAATGATTGGTTAATAGATCAAGGAATGCCTCCTATTCAAAATGATCGTTCAAAAGGGTTAACCGTCCCGAGTCAATGGAATGAAAAAGTCGACGAAAAAATACCAGTGGTAAAGACACATACTTATATTGCCTCACCAAGTGAAAGAAAAGGATTAATTTTATTGAAAGTCTTTACACATAACGAATATGTGTCTTTAAATCATCTAATCTCTCTGCTTAAGGTAAGCAAAAATACAGTCCTCGCTTCTATTAAAGAAGCAGCTAAGCTCGCTGAAAAACAGCATGTGATCATCAAGTATACCAGAAAGAATGGATATGAATTAGTAGGTGAGGAGGGTGATATAAGGTTTCTACTGATGCATTGCATTTCAGAATTCATTCGTTACGAAGAAGGGGCTAAACTATTAGAAGACTTATATAATCAAGAAAATGGAGCAGGTTCTTATGAAAAGGGTTACGAAAAAATTGCTTCTCTCCTATCTGAAATGGAAAAACAGCTTGGCATTAAATACGTAGAAGAAAAGGTCCAAGAGGTTATCGTCTTTCTGCTCTTTCTTTTATTAAGAGTACAAAAGGGAGTCAGCATTTTCTATCGTGATGATAGGAGAGAAATCATTACTAACTTAAAAGAGTATGAGATTATTTCTGAAAAAGTCACCCATCTCGGTATTTCAAAAGAAACAGATGAACATCTGTATATTGCAAGCATCTTAATAGGATTACAGTGCAAGGATGGTCATATAAATGAAACTGTATTTTTAATGGAAAGGCAATTATATTCTCTGACACAAGTAATCATTCAAGAATTTGAACTGCTTGCCTGTGTGTCTATTTCTAATCAGGAAGAGTTAGCTCGCTCTCTTTATTTTCATATTAGGCCAGCTTATTATCGAATGCTGTTTCACATTCCCATCGTCAATCCATTATTAAAGCAAATAAAGGAAGAATTTCCGGATTTATTTGTTTTAGTAAAAAAATCACTAAAGCCACTTGAGGAATTTGTAAAGCGTCCTATTACGGAGGAAGAAGCTGGGTATATTACCTTGCATTTTGGTTCCTATGTGGATGTTGCCAATATTCAAGTAGATCTGCGCAAAAAAGCAGTCATTGTTTGCCCTAATGGGATGGGTACGTCTAATATGCTCAAGTACCAGATAGAAAAGCTTTTACCAGAAGTAGAAATACTAACTATCTATTCATTAAGTGACTATGACTATCAACGAGAAGATGAATTTGATTTGCTATTTTCGACAGTTCCTTTTCAAACAACAAAACCAATTATTATGGTTCATCCTATTTTAACAGCATTGGATAAAGCGCGCATTCTTCACGAATTTGATTTTCATGTATTAAAGAAACAGGATGTAAAAAGTGTCAGCGTTAATCAAATTATGGAAGTCATCAAGCTTTTTACGACCATTAATGATGAAAATGGGTTGTATGAAACACTTTGTGATTTAGTAATGGGGAATACAGCTGCGCAGTTTAGGGGGTACAAACCAGTGATAAGTGATCTGTTAAAACGAGAAATGATTCAAATAAAAGATAAGGTAGATAGTTGGCAGGAGGCGATTCGTGTTGCTGCGTCGCCATTGCTTGACATACAAGCGATAGAACCACGATATATTGATGCCATGATTAACAATATTGAGAAGCTTGGCTCTTATGTTGTTCTAGCACCGAATGTAGCAATTCCACATGCGAGACCAGAAAGCGGCGTAAAAAAATTAAGCATGAGCTTACTTAAATTGAATGAACCAATATCCTTTTCGGCTGATGATCCACGTAAAAATGTCCAATTGATTTTTGTATTGGCAGCGGTAGATAATCATTCCCACTTAAAGGCATTAAGTCAGCTTACGGAATTATTGGAGGAAGAGGAGAATATTGACCAAATGGTAGAAATGACGACAACAGAGTCTTTTTTAGAAATCATCCAAAGCTATAGTGAATTGTAAAGGAGATGTTTATAAATGATTACAATTGTAACCGTTTGCGGAAATGGTATTGGTAGTAGTTTAATGTTGAAAATGAAGATAGAGGAAATTTGTGCAGAATTAGGAATTCCTGCACAGGTCGAATCATCTGATTTTAACGGAGCAAAGGGGAGAAATTGTGATTTGATAGTAACGATTGATGAATTAGCCAAACAATTTGATCAGACAACGCAAAGGGTTTGCGTTGTACGAAGCTATATAAATAAGAAAAAAATTAAGGCGGATGTCCAAGAAGTGTTGCAAGAGGTTTCTACTAATAAAAAATAACATATGTTTGAGGAGGCTTTAAAATGGGCTTTTTAACAAATGTTTTAGAATTTCTTAAAGATATTCTGTCAGAACCAGCACTTTTAATAGGATTAATTGCATTTATTGGTCTTGTTGCACTAAAGAAACCATTTCATAAAGTTTTAACCGGCACACTTGGTCCCATTCTCGGCTATATTATGCTGAGTGCTGGTGCATCCTTTATTGTTGCCAATCTTGAACCATTGGGAGCGATGATCGAAAAAGGCTTTCACATCCAGGGAGTTGTTCCAAATAATGAAGCGGTAGTTGCTACAGCTCAAAAAATCCTTGGTGTAGAAACGATGTCTATTCTATTACTGGGCCTAATTCTCAATATTGTAATAGCAAGATTTACAAAGTATAAATATGTATTTCTAACCGGACATCATAGCTTTTTTATGGCTTGTTTGTTATCAGCTGTACTTGGTGCATCTGGTTTATCAGGAGCATTGCTCGTTATTATTGGTGGATTTATTTTAGGAGCATGGAGTGCCATTTCCCCAGCTATTGGCCAAAAGTATACATTAAAAGTAACAGATGGCGATGATATTGCTATGGGGCATTTTGGAAGTATCGGCTATTATCTTTCAGCATGGGTTGGAAAGTTTGTTGGCAGTCCAAAGGATAGCACAGAAAAAATAAATATCCCCGAACAATGGTCATTTTTGAGAAATACGACATTATCTACAGCATTAACCATGTGTGTTATTTATATTATTGCCGCAATAGCAGCTGGTTCTGAATTTGTTAACACTTTATCAGATGGCGTTTCTCCTTATTTATTTGCGATTATGAGTGCTTTGAAGTTTGCCATTGGTGTAACGATTGTTTATAACGGGGTACGGATGATTCTTGCAGACCTTATTCCATCCTTCCAAGGAATAGCAACAAAAATAATTCCGAATGCTGTTCCAGCAGTAGATTGTGCTGTCTTTTTCCCATATGCACAGACAGCAGTAATCATTGGTTTTATCTGTAGTTTCGCTGGGGGAATTATCGGGATGCTAATTCTCGGATTCGCTGGTGGTGTGTTAATTATTCCAGGGCTAGTTCCCCATTTTTTCTGTGGTGCAACAGCTGGAGTATATGGAAATGCAACTGGCGGACGAAAAGGAGCGATGCTTGGTTCTTTTGTAAATGGGTTGGCATTAACATTTTTACCTGCGTTACTTCTCCCTGTTTTAGGAGATTTAGGCTTTGCTAATTCCACATTTGGGGATGTAGATTTTGCTTTAATCGGAATTCTCCTTGGGCAAGCAGGAAATATATTTACAACAGCTGGCATATACGCGATTGTCTTTTTGCTAGTACTCATTTTAATTATTCCAAACTTTATAAAAACGAAAACAGTTACAATCAATCATATTGATGAAGATACCAATATGTAGGAGTTGAATAGAATGGATAAGTTAATCGATAAATTAAACGTCAAAATTTATGCAGACGGAGCTGTATTATCAGATATGTTAGATGCATACAGCAGTGGAATTATTCGT
>Ga0268252_1000679_pt1 | contig 21407 bp, 31 predicted proteins | sample AgamicMgSfrz_FD_200244 | JGI IMG/M metagenome (GOLD analysis project Ga0268252, IMG submission 200244) | Agave microbial communities from Guanajuato, Mexico - Mg.Sf.rz (v2) (version 3) | ecosystem: Host-associated > Plants > Phyllosphere > Phylloplane/Leaf | place: Guanajuato, Mexico | collected... | reverse complement strand
TACGACCTGAACTTGCCCAAACTGTTGTTAGAAATGGAATCGATTTCTCATCTATTAAAACCTATGCAACGGTTAAACAGGCGATAGAAACTCAAAAAAGCTAGGAAATTAAGTTTCCCAGCTTTTTCGAAACTTGTTTATACTCGACTAAGCGCGGGTATATAGAAAACTAGCCGATCTGTTTTCAGCAACCCAAGCTAAGTCGAAAACCCATAACAACAAAATTATGAAAGAGGCCATCTTAATCGATGGTCTCTTTCATGCGTTTACTTTACCGTAGTCAAGACTTATACATACAGCAATTGTCGTCTAAAACGTTTGAGGAGTATACATAATTAGTTAACATAAAACCATTTATCGGAAATAAAAAGCCCTAAGAAAGTAAATTTTCTAGGGCTTTAAAGCTTATAAAACTACTCGCTTTTCCATTCTTTAAAACGTTCATTAAGCTTGTTTTTTACGATATTATAGTTATCCAACGTATCATTTACTTCATAAACAGAGTTAACATCGGGAAATAGGTCTGCATAGTCTTCAAAATATGTTCCTGAATCATAATAATCTTTTGTAAAATCATTTCCTTCTTTACTTAACATGTCACTAGCTAGTACGCCATCCCAATTCATATATATTTCCGTTCCTGATAGCTGACTGTTTTTAAACTTTGTTATTTCATTAGAAGACACTTCTTTAAACTCTTTGCTATACAAGTTGTTATCTATGATCCAACCTAAATACATTCCTGTATGTACAAATCCTTGATCTTCATCCAATCCTTCTGGAAAATCACCTTCATAATGCCATTCTGCTTTATCATAAGCCATCGTCATATGTTCTCCTTCTTCTTTATCTTCCTCTACTAGACTTGGTTCTTCATTCCCCTGAAAAATTAAAAAAATAAATATTATTAGTAATATGCTTTTCAGTTTATGCAATCTATTTCTCCAATCTAATAAACTCTTGAAGATATTATATACCGATGAAATTTAAATGGATATACTTAACATAAAATCCATTATGTTAAGTAAACTCTAAAGTACTTCATAAAAATTATTAGTTGTATATACGTTTGCTTTTATGTAGATATGTACTATGAGACTTACTATAGAAGAAACTTGTTAAACAGGAATTCTATAAAAACTGTAGAAGATATTATGGGTAATTTGTTTTATAAATATTTCCAGTTAAAGGTGGGGGTACTCGTGGGAAATGAGAAATTGATTGAAGTACTAGATAAGTTAATTGAAAGGTCGGAAAGGTGGTCTAAGGATGCAGAAAAAAGAAAGGATTTAAATAGCTCCATATTTTATGAGGGGCAAACAAAAGCTTTTGAAGAAATAAAACGAATGGTTAAAAGAGATATAGATAAATATTTACATTCCTAGAGTAAACTATTCACCTAATTAAATGGGTTTTTATAGGATACAACACAAGGCTTATTAGTAAGTGTATTTAAGAAAGGGTGAAAATATGAAAATTCATCACCTCAACCTAACGGTTACAGATGTCTCTGCTACTCAAGAATTTTTGGAAACTTATTTTGGTATGACATGCAGGGCAAAAAGGGGTAAAGGTTTTGCTATAATGCATGATGAAGATGGTTTTGTACTAACTTTAATGAAGGGAAGCGAGGTCAATTATCCAAAGACCTTTCATATTGGATTCCCCCAAGAAAATGAAGAGGAGGTAAATAAAATTAATCAAAGATTAAAAGAAGATGGATTTAATGTCGAACCTCCAAAACAATTACACGGTTATACATTTTACGTGGAAGCACCTGGAGGATTTACAGTTGAGGTACTTTGTTAAACTATCAGAGCCTCTCTAATATATTTTTAGTGGTTCTGGTGTAAGAAATCCAATATAAATGGAGGAATATAAATGAAACACCTTGTTGTATATGCCCATCCACATCCAGACAGTTTTAATTATTCTATATTGGAAACCACTGTTCAAACCTTAGAAAACAAAGGTCATGAGGTTGTTGTGAGGGATTTGTATGCATTGGATTTTCAGCCTGTACTGAAACCTGAAGATACGGAGGCTATGAAATCTGGTCATATCCCAGATGATATTAAAACGGAACAAGAATTCATTACTCAATCAGATGTAATAACATTTATATATCCAATTTGGTGGGCTGGTCTTCCTGCCATTATCAAAGGCTATGTAGATCGTGTATTTTCTTATGGCTATGCGTATGCTTATGGTGAGGAAGGAATTATTCAGTTACTCAAAGGTAAGAAAGGTTTGATAATTAATACTCACGGTGCTCCAAAAGAGATGTATGACAAAATCGGAATGACAGCTGGGTTAAAAATTACGTCAGATGTTGGGATATTTGAGTTTACAGGAATTGAACCTATAGATCATTTATTGTTTGGAAATGTCTCTGAACATCTTGAGGAGTCAGTGCTGAAGGAAATGCTAAAACAAATTGAAGAGAGAATAAATTCTATTTTTTAGAAAGATACAAATATCACTACAAATAAAAAGAGAGCCTTTCTTATTTTTAGGCTCTCTTTTTTATTTACTACTGATAATTCACAATATGTAAACTAACCATGTATATGTATATACAACTTGAAAATAGGTAAAATGCTTATTTTTACTAACTAGGTTTTGAGACTAGAATAGTTTCCCAAAACCAATAAACGATTGATGTACTAACTATATAAATATAGACCTCATAGTTTTTTATAAATGAAGTCAGGTTATATGTTAAAGTATAAAAAATATAGTAAACAATAGAAGATATTAATAAATAGCACAGTAAACTTATTATACTGAATCTGGGTAACTTTTTAGTTAAAAGCAGAGATGCAGGTAGTCCAAAAACTGTATATAAAATTACGTAAACTACTGTGCTTATAATTATGCTAACTGGCAATGCAGGTGAAACAAGATCTTCCACTCCGTATTCAGTAATTAAATACAATAAAGATAAGCAAATTGAGGATAGAAATGTAGTCAGTACATATTTTTTAATCATAAAAATTTTCTCTTTCTTTTGAGATATAAGTAGAAATCGAATGAAATGATTGTATAAATACTACACTTTATAATAAACCAAAATAATTGTTTGTTAACCCCAAATCCACCAATGGAAGCTTTTATTTCATTAAGCTGTGTGAAAATTAGATTGATGTCACTCTCATATGCTACAGTAAAAGATTTGATAACAAGCATGGTCATAATCACTGCTTCTACTGATACATAAAATACTTTTCTTAATATTCGAAGGAGTTGATCAATCTTTAGGTTTGGAATTTTATAAAACAACTTCATTTTTTTCTTTCGTCCTCTCACTTTATTTTCATAAACAATAAGCCCAGAAAGTAAAATCATTTAACAATTTGAATAGACGCTTTTGTTAACTGAAGGGCAATCATAAAAATTTACCTCTCGTTCTACTAACTCCCCATTTCCCCTTCTACATAACGAATTCCAAAAAAATGTATAATAGGTAACACGGTAATTTTTAACTGACTTTTGTTTTACTGAGTCCCACTGGTGTCCATTGGGTTTAACCTCATAACATTGCACCATGAATTTATCCAGTGGTCTAAGTGACCATTGATGAAACTCTTTTTCAAGTTGTTTCACTTGCTTTTTCTCTTCTGGCGAACTCAAAGAACTTGCTTCATTACTTGTTATTCTAGGTATACCAACAGCTAGAGAAATAATAACCACAATAAGGATTCCCCAACTCCAAAAACGCTTTTTCATATTGGATATTTCTCCCTTTTTGTTCTTATTATATTATATCTATTCATATAGCACTAATTGATTATGGGGAGTGAACAAGGAACTATTCTGTAATTCTTTTTTTGTTCCTGAAATGGTGGTTATGTTAACTTGAAATTAATGATATAATTACCTTTAAATGTATAATCATTGTGTTTATTTGTTAAATACATTTCTTATATAAGAAAACATGATAGGGAAAGGGTTAAGTAATTATGAAAGAAGAGAAAAAAGAGCATAAATTTGAATTTTTATTTTATGTCGTACCAGGTGCAATTTTATTTTTCCTAGATAAATATTATTTTCACTTCTTTGATTAATTCAAGAAATCTATACTACATATTTATATTTAGACAAAAGAAGCCTAGGTAAAAGGCTTCTTTTATTTCTACCCAGGACGTTGATTATGGTAACTAAGGTTGTATATCCGTATACGACTTAAAACCGGAAAAAACTACCTTTCGAACAGATAGTTTTTTCGTCTACAAAGTGATAAGTCAATGAAGTAAACATCTGAAGTCGTTTGCTCAAATTAGTATAGCCTATTCATTTTTAGGGTTTATATATGTAATATCCGCGTCTTACTTGTAAGATTTGAGGTTCAAAATGATGAATACGTTTATAGATAGCAGCAAAACTATCTGTATTGTAGTTAATTTCATCTTTAAGATACTGACAAATTTCTTTCGAAGCAAACAAACGATTAGGATTACTCTTAAGTAAATAAATAGATTCGATCATTGCTTGGTCCTTTTTTGTTTCTTTCTTTATTGGTTTTTGCTCAATTTTTTTAAAAGTATTTAACTGTTTGCATAAATGTCTTTTCTTAACATTTAATTTCATAATGTCTCTATTGATTTCTTTTAATTTAACTTCTAAATATATTTCTTTATTCTCCACATTAGTTCTCCTTATTTTTTAGTTTTTACAATACTACATCTTTTGTATGAAAAACAAGAGAATTTGTAGGACAAAATACATATTTCAGGCTAGGAATAAGAGAGTTACAACTTTATAGATTTATTCCCGCCTCCTATAATCGTAATTATGGTACGGTAAAAAGTTGCTTTTATATAGTGTGTCTCACGCCACTAGTTTAGGCGTGAAAACTATTTCTATCCAAAACTATGTGTCTGTTTTACTTACCGTTATGGTGTGTGATAAAGATACGACAGCAAATGGCCCTGCAATGGGAGGCTTGAGCCGATGTGTCTTGAAAGGGACTCGCACGGTTCTTAGGGGAGGAAGGGGAAGTGATGCCTCTAACTTACCCGACGTAACTAAAATTGCTTAGCAATATAGGGATTTTCTTTTAGCTGAAGAAATAAGAATTTATGTAATTGCGGCTACAGGGAGGCAAATAAATGAACAGAACACAAGAACAGCTAATTGTTCAGGCTTTTTTTGAAAAACGAATACAGGAAAGAGTCTTACATGAATTGGCTTCTCCAAAGAAGCGTCTAGATGCTCTAAGCCGACTTTGTCATAACTATAGTACTACTCTAAGAAAGAAATACTTAATTGAAGTTCCAAAAGCTAACTTTAATAAAGAAGATTTAGAAACCTTATTGAGGAAATATGGACCTATTAAGCAGTGTTATGTGATTTCCTGGGATGAAGATATAGACGGCAAAGAGAAGCCATTATCATCTGCTCTGGAACATATAGTAGGTCTTGGTATGCCTTCGATCATTTCCTGTATTCCGGGAAAGCTTGCATATTTTGAGTCCGAACAAGGGTATGGTTCACCACCTAGATATGTCTTAAAAAGAAATGCTTAGGTAATTTATCTTTCTGGTACTAAGGGGGGAATTGTAATGTTAGGACTCGAACGTGGTTTAGTAAAACTCGAACCTTATAATGACAAATGGAGTAAGTTATTTGACGAAGAGAGGGAAATGTTATCTTCTCAATTAAAGGAACTTATTACCGCAATTGAACATGTGGGAAGTACGTCTATTGAGGGTCTCTTTGCTAAACCAATTATTGATATTGCAATTGGTGTTAGCTCTTTGGATGTAATTATAGAATTAAAAGAAAAAGTAAAGGCACTTGGGTATGTTGAAGTGCCAGTGAGTATAGATGGTAAACATGTTTTTGCAAGGTACAAAGAAAAGAAAATCACTCATTTTCTACATGTAATGATATACAATCAGAATCTATGGATAGATCAAATTTCCTTTAGAGATTATTTACGATCAGATCCTGATGCAAAGATAGAGTATATAAAAATAAAAGAAGAACTTGCAAATAAATATTCTAATGATGTTGTTTCCTATACAAATGAAAAAAAGGAGTTTGTTGACCACATATTAAAAAGGGCAAAGGAATTGGGATGAGAGAAATTAATTCTAATAGGATTGATCCAGCAATAAAAAGACTATTATCTTATGCGACTTCAGAAGAGAAGGTTGATGAAGAATACTATAAATACATTTGTTCGCCAAATCGAAAATTATATGGGGGTGGAATTAATGGAGAAATAATTAGTTGCATAGGAATTGAAATTCATAATTCCAGCGATGGTGTAATAAAACATATTGCTGTTTTGCCAAAGGAGAGAGGGGGTGGAATAGGAAGTAGCATGATTAGATTTATTTGTAAGGAACATAATCTAAATTCGGTTTCAGCTGAGACTGATAAAGATGCAGTATTGTTTTATGCTAACTTTGGTTTTCGTATAACTAGCTTGGGTGAAAAGTATCCTGGAGTGGAACGGTTTTTATGTGAGCTTGACTTGAGATAAATCCTTTAAGATGACTTAATGCCAGCAATGGTGATTATATTAACTGATTTTGTACATAGTATACATCTTCATTTATTGAATTAGATGAATTAAACTAATAAATAAATGGGGGTAAAAATATGAATAAAAAAATCTTAGGTTCTTTCGAAGTGAAAGGAAATCAACTTATTGTTTCAGATCCATGTTATCCAGTAGAAGATGCATTTGACGAAAGTGACATATTATCATGGGTATTAGAGCCAGCTAAAAGTGGAGAATGGGAATCGACTGTCTTCTTCACTGAAGATTTTACGATAACTAAATTAATGGCCTGTCACCGTGAGGTTGAACTGGGTTCGGAATGGATAGAAACAGGTAAAGATATCGGCGTTGATTCTGCTATGGCGGGTATATTTGATGCATCCATTTTCGGAAGAGATGATGCTATTTCGTATGAAATAAAGAATATTTATGAGATAGAAATGGACGAAGAAGGCATGAGATATTATGTTGCTTGCTCAGACATCATAGCTTCTTCTGATGACGAAGCTGGCATCGTAGCAGGTGGTACAGTTTCAATGTCTGGTATAGGTGATGGATACTATCCCGTTTTTGTTCAATACAATGATCAAAATGAAATTGTAGCTGTGTTGTTGGAATTTTACATAGAAGATGAAGAAGAATGAAGAAGTAAGAAACTTTCAATAAAGGAAGTATCTTACTGCTACCTAGAAAATCCATTATGGTAACTAACCTCATAAAGAATATACAATTAAAATTTAAAAAATAACCATTATACTTCCAGATAATTCTAGCGGATTATGGTATTATTTATGTAACAAAAGTTATTGAAGAGGTGTTTATAATTAATAGTTTGGAGTATGAAACATAACAACGCTGCTTATACATTCGAGCGCCTCCCTGTAATAGTTAAGAAAATATAAATCTTAAAAAAACTATTATGGAGGGTTTTAGAATGAAAAAGGATAAAAAATTTCTAGATCTTATAAAGAATATCAATAACGAGTTTATTGGCTGGGACTTTGCTTATATTACTCGCACTGGTCGTATGGATAATGAAATGCTTACCTGGTCGTACGGAAGTCAAGCTATACAATTTCTGCAAAATGCTAAGAGTGCATTAGATATGGGAACAGGGGGTGGAGAATTCCTATCCATGTTACAGCCTTTTCCTGATACCATGTATGCTACTGAAGGCTATATTCCTAATATCCCTATAGCAAAGAATCGATTAGAGCCACTTGGAGTGAAAGTTGTTCAGCGTTATGAGGACAATAAATTACCTTTCGAAAATGCTCAATTTGACTTAATTTTGAATCAACATGAAACTTTTTGTGCTGAAGAAGTAAGAAGAGTTCTATCAGAGGGAGGGACTTTTTTTACTCAACAAGTAGGAGGCTTAGATTGTTCTCGAATTAATGAATGTCTAGGTGTTCCTATCAACAAGCATTTTTCTAAGTGGAATTTAAATAGAGCATTAGATGAAATCATCAAAAGTGGTTTTAACATTGTATTTAGCAAAGAAGAATTTCCAGTTCAGAGGTTTTATGATGTTGGAGCACTAATTTATTATTTAAAAGCTATTCCTTGGCAGGTTCCTAATTTTAATACTGAAAAACATATGGATGGTTTATATAAAATACATCAAATTATACAATCTGAAGGATTTTTTGATGTAGAACAACATCGTTTTATCATTCAGGCAGAAACAAAATAAATGCTGTGACTAATATGTCAAAAGGATTCCTATTTAGGGATCCTTTTTTCTACCGATAATCGCTTTTATGTTAACTAAAAATGTATACTTTTTTGAACAAGAGAGTTTGTCAGGCAATTATAAAACTTATTTTTTCTTTAAGGGGATATTTAACAGGAAAATATTACCTATATATAGTTGTAATGGTATACTTTGGCTATGTATTCAGTAATTGCAACTAAAAAAGGTGCTTACTTAGCACCTTTTTTTGGTTCCGTTAAAAAAATAATAATTTCATATGAACTATAGGAGGATAAAAATGGGGATATTTACTGTCGAGTTTAAGGACTCTTCGGGGTTTGATTGGAAGCTGTTGGTCGATACTCTTACTATGTTTGGTGTTTTTTTAGGGATTTATGTAGGGTGGCATAGCTACGCATTTCAAAAGAACAGAGATTATCATGAAAAGCGATTAGATTCTGTTTATGCGCCCTTATATGGATTGCTATGTAAGCAAGAACTATTTAGAGAATTATATTTACGTGATCTTTCTGTAGAACAGAATGCTATTATAGAATTTATAAATGGCGATACTGGACCTCGCTTTAAAGATGAAAGTAAAGAAACTAATGAGGATGCAGAGGAGTTTATACTCGATAAAAAAGATTTCGTTAGGGTTTTAAATGAATCTAATAAAGGTTTAGCGAGTCCAAATTTATTAAGGCTGCTAAATGAGTATGAAATGTTATTATTCTTAGAAAAGGCACTGACAGGCAATAATGTTCAAATAGCTCACGCTAAAATACTTATTGTAGAACGTGAATTAGTAAAAGAAATTATAGATGGTTACAGTGAATCTATTCGCAAATTAAAATTACATAAAAAAAAGAAAATAGAAGTGTTTAATTTTAATTTTAATGATTAGTATCACATATGAAAGTAATATAAGGCTACATAAAATAGCTGGTTTTTATATCTGGTTAAAGGGGAATATTCTATGAGCATACTTGAAATATTGGTACATAATCAGGTTCTTGGATTATCTATTTTTAATAATACATGGTTTCAAGCTCTTGTTACTGCATTTTCAGCAGCAACCTTAACACAGTGGTTAAACAATGCATTCACTAAAGAACGTGATAGGGAAAATAAACTTAAAGAATCATTTAAACTTTTTTATGATAAAGCAATACCAGAAATCATGGATTTATTTAATATTGAAACAGATTTGAAAAGAGGTATGAATCTTGAAACTTTGTCTACAGAAGAAATAAGAGAGAGTATATTGGAGAGAGTGTCTAATAATACACCTCATGTAAATTCAGAAGTATATGATGCTTATAGGTCTGTAATAACAAACAAATATAAAGAAAATAATACATTTTTTCAACAAGAGGTAGTTGATATTACTCTGTATCATATAATTGTAGAAGAGTATATAAAATTAGCCGAGAAGCAGGAAGGCAAGGATCTGAGAAAAGAATATCGATATGCTTGCCTTTTAATTATATGGAAAAATGTTGTTATTAATTGTGAGGGAATCGAAAATTCTCATGGAGCTCTATCTAATGCAGGTTTAGCTGGTACTAGCCCTTTTAATTTTGAGAAATTAAATAAAGAAACATTGCAGAAATTAAAAAACATGGACGAAGCACATGGAGTTGAAAAAGATTTTTTATTTAAAGAGATACTAAAAGATATAATCATTCAAAAAGATGATATGGACAACGACTCTTTTGAGGAGTTTATAGAAACATTTTTTTCTTATTATCCTCCAGAAATTAGTAATAACGAAGCTATAGCATTACATTTTGATTCCACTATTTTTTCGGATAACGAATCTTTAGAAAATAGAATTATATATCGTAATAGAATTTTAAAGGATTTATATAAAGCTAAATACAGTGTTGATTCTTTTAATGATTTTACTTTTACTAAAGAAGGTTTTACCGAGTATATTAATTATCATTTTGAACGAAAAAATGCTATTAGCTATTGGGAAGAAAAAAATATCGTGAAAATTGAACATAAAGATAATGTGGTCCACCTAGTATTGACAGCGCAAGGTGATGATTATTACGAGGAACATTTATTATGAAACAAAAAAAAGAATCCTTTGCTGATATATGCAAAGGATTTTCAAATTTATTGGAATAGGGGGAATACGTTATTAGTCTGTCCACATTTGTAGATTCATATACATATAACTTTAAAAATAAATAGTGTAATCGATTCTCCTTAGAAAAAGAAAACCTTTCGTTTCATCTATATTACACAATTAGTTAAGTAAATACTAAAGTATTTCGTATGTTTTTAATGTTTCATCATTTACTTTAGATGACGACAAATATGGTGATTTTCCTCGTTAAATGTATGTATAAATGGTTTTCTTTGATGATATATCTAATATGTCCATAACATCTTCAATGGTAATGATTTCACTAGGATTATCAATCATATAACATACTCCTTTTTTTCTATTATCTAATAATTAATTGTATCATATTAATATAAAGTTACAGATTGAAAGTTTTTATAGTGGATGTGTAAATGGTATAACTAACTTATAAAAAGTTAAGTTTCATCATTTACTCTTAGTGATGACAAATTGTAGGTTTTTCTACAAGGCGTGTAAATGGTATCACTATTTTTAATAAAGTATGTTTTAATTTACTTAACAATATAGTAGAAAGTGAAACTAAACATAATCACAGTTATAGGAACAAAAAGTGCTTTGATAATTATTATCCAAGCACTTCTAAATTTAATTATGTATTGCTTTTCTTTTTTATATTTTTACCTGTATAAATAGAATTAACTATCAATATTAGAGTTCCTAAAAGCCATCCTACAACAGGAAAGTACTCAAATACATTTTTTAGGGCCATTCCTAAAGAAATAGATGCCATTCCTAACATTAGTAAAAGTACAGTAATACCTTGTTGTCTTTGCATATAAATCACCTCAATTGCTTTTTCTTCTAATCAATTATTTTTCACGTTGCTGCTCCCTTTGTCCTACAATCCAAGCCAAAGATAAAATTGAAATAGTTAAAACTACTGCAGTTAACATACCTATATACACCTCTTTTTCCTTATAATTACATTGTAACATACAATCAAAATAGAATTTAAGGGTGTATATCATATGCATTACTAGTTAACATAATGTCTCTTTTCCGGTACAAACTCACAAACGTTATTGGCTTTGGATTTGAAGTTGAATTCTTGTAATTGAATTCTCAATTCCATCCGCCATTACCTCATCAATCACATATTCTTCATATGCATACTCGCCTATTTTTAGCCCTTTTTCTTCAACAAATTGAATAATTCGATTGTAAGCATGTTCAGTTTCATCACCTTTTTGATATCCAACAACATATAGTCCTTGGGGACGTACGTGATAATGTACGTTTTCTATCCCTTCTGGAATTTTGACATATAAGTGTCTGTAATTATAAAACTCTTTTTTTTGGATTTGTTCTCTTGCAAGCAGCGCTCCAATTGGATATCCTCGATCTAATTTATGGAGTTGAATGTAATGAATGAGCTCCGGGATAATTGTAGTATATTTTTGTTCTGCCTCTTCTAGTATATTTTCACTTATCATAAATGTTTCCTCATCTAAAGACTGCAATGAAATAGAGGAGAAGTCAGTTTTTAAGGTATGTTCTGCTAACTGTAAACGCGTTTGAATAATTGCTTGTAAGTGATCAAGACTTCTAATTTTTTCTTCAATTTCAAAAGACTTTTCCTTTAAAAGTGTAATCATATTTTTTGGTTTTTTATCTGTTAAGAGAGTTTTTATCTCTTTTAATGGGACACCAAATTCTTTAAATAAGGCAATTACTTGAAAGACTTCAAATTGTTCATACGAATAGTACCTATATCCATTCTCTTTTTTTATTTTAGGTGAAAGTAACCCTATCTCATCATAGTGAAACAGAGTTTGTTTTTTTACACGACAGAGATTCGCGAATTCACCAGTAGTAAAGTACTTTCCTAACTCTTCACTCATAAAATCCTCCTTGACTATACGGTAACCATATACTTTATGATGTTCATTGTACTGGAAAGGAGATATAAACAGCAATGATAAGTTCTTTACTCTTTTTATATAGGTGAAAAGAGTAATTGATGATGAATGTGAAGATAAAGTGATAAATAGAATTAAAATTTGTTTAACTAAAGAAAAGGAAGAGTTGAAAAGATGCAAATGATAAAAAAGACAAAATCCCCTGTGAGTCAACTCCTTCAAGGTATATGGTCAAAAAATCGTAAAGGAATTAGCCTTACGTATATGCTCACTCTTGTTGAGAATGTTTGTGATCTCCTTTACGCTGCAACAACTGGTTTTGCAATCGATGGCTTGCTTAAAGGGAATCCTTCTAGTCTTATACCACTTGCTTTACTATGGGTCCTTCATCTAGGAGTTGGGTTGTTCAGACACGTTTACGATACAAAAGTATTTGTTGGGATTTATTCTAATGTTGCTGGAGATATGGTGGAGCGTCAGCGTGCTGATGGAGTAAAAGGAACTCGAATTGTAGGACGCGTCTCACTGTCTCGGGAGGTAGTAGATTTCTTTCAGATGGAGCTGCCGGCAGTTGCAACAACAGTTATTCGATTTTTAGGAGCTATTGTCATGTTATTTCTCTATGACCCGTTCATTGGGGTCTTAAGTTTATTGGCAATAATTCCAATACTGATCATAAACCATTGGTTCGGTCGACAATCTTATCGTCTAAATCATGCACTTAACAATCGGATTGAAGAAGAGGCAGACATAGTTGTTCATCGTCCACTTACCATTGTTCAAAAACATTTTGCACGATTGCGTTTGTGGCGCATTGCCATCTCTAACGCTGAGGCTAAAACATGGGGGATGATGGAGATTGTTGTCATTCTCTTAACTCTAGCCACACTCCTTAGACTTACAGGTGTTGAGGGTATTACGGCTGGGGCTATTTATGCAGTCCTGGCTTATGTTTGGATGTTCCAAGAGGCGGTAGTCGGACTTCCTGAGATTGTACAAAATATCTCGCGTGTACTTGATATTGGTGAACGCGTTGCTGAAGACGTTAACAGTTAAAATCAAAAAACGTAGTCAACCATTATTGTTACGTTATACCATAAATTCTTATTATTATCTTTTGAGAGAAATTAGGAGGATTTCTAATGAAGAAAATTGAAACTGATCGACTAATATTGAGAAATTTTTCTAAAGTAGACTCTCAAGGTCTTTTAGAATACTTGGCTAATCCAAGGGTAAACTGCTTTCTTGAAGACAAAGTTCACACAATAGAAGAAGCTGCCTTAAAAGTTCAAAAAAGAAAAAAAGACGACTCTTTTGTTGCAGTCTGCTTAAAAGACAGCGATTATCTAATAGGAGAAATATTCTATTTAAAGGAAGATCCAGATACTTATTCAATTGGTTGGCATTTTAATGCTGAATATGAAGGGAAAGGATACGCAAGCGAAAGTGTGAAGGCGTTCCTTAAGTATCTGTTTACTCAATTGGATGCAAGAAGAGTCTATGCATACGTTGAGGAGGGTAACTACAAATCACAAAAACTATGTGAAACATTAGAGATGCGTAAAGAAGGATGTTTTGTTGAGTTTATTTCGTTTACTAAATACGAAGATGGAACACCTAAGTATGAAAATACTCTTCAGTATGCATTATTAAAAAAAGAGTGGATGAAAAATATTTCTTCTAATGGACTCTGAGGAAAAGGTATTCTCTTATTTCATCTAGATAAACGAAATGAGTGTTAAATCCCTTGATATTTAGTAATATAAAGTTAGGAAAATTTGTAGAAAAGGACCATATTTTTCGTCACTTAGAGTAAATATTGAAACTTTAATAATAAATAACGTACTTTAACATTTACTTATCAAAATCCAAAACACAACTAAGGTTATTTCCTAAAAACAGATTTAATTGAAACATTTACTTTTAAAGTTATATGTATATGAATCTATAAATCTGTCCATACTAATAACGTATCCCCCCGTATTCCAATAAATTTGAAAATCCTTTGCCATAGGGGCAAAGGATTCTTTTTTATATTAATTGTAATTTATTATAAGTATGCTTACATAATAAACTTTATCGCTATTTAAACATTCAGCCTTCTAATTTATGTCAGTCTCTATAGAATCAATAAAATTTAATGCAGTGTTCGAAAGTTCATCTTTTTCTCTTGTACATAAGGAAATAGGATTTTTTAAATTAACTTCTTCTACATGTACAATTGCTACTTGCTCTTGAGCTAAATGCTCATTCACTTCAAGTGAGGAAACAAAAGTAACTCCATATCCTGCAATCACCGTTCTGATTGTTTCATTCAATCCATTAATTTGTAATCCGATAATTGGCTTATTAACGTTATGGATCTTACAGAGAGAAAATAATTTTTCCCTCGAAGAGCTGCCTTTTTCACGAAATACAAAAGGCTCCCTTACAATTTCAGATAATGCAACTTTCTTTCCAGCAAATTTATGATTTTTGTGTACAATAAACAACATTCGATCTTCAAATAGTTCATTACTCGTGATTAATGAATGAAATTCCCTTCTACCGCCTATCAAAGCGATTTCAGCTTGGTAATTAATTAAATGGTCAATTGCTTTACTAGAATTAGTAGTTGTTAATTCTACCTCTACTTCGGGGTATTGCTGTTTGTACAGTCCAATCCATTTAGGCAGTAAAAAGTTCGCAGGGAGGTATGTTGCGACAATACGTAACTTTCCAGCTGTACCATCTCTGTATTGTTTGATAGAAGATTCAATCTCACGCTCAAGAGAAAATAATCTTTTAGCGTGCTTAGCAAGTTGTTCACCAGCAGGAGTTAAAAAAATCCCCCTTCCTTTAGGAGATACTAACGTTAAATCAATTTCTTGTTCTAATTTTTTTATTTGAGCTGTTACAGCAGGTTGACTTATATTCAATTCTTCAGCAGCACGAGTTACACTTCTTTTTTCGGCTACCGTGTAAAATAATCTTAAGGCATGAAGATTCATATTTCGCTCCTTTAATCATAAATTAAAGTTATTAATACTAAATAAATATATATTAGATTTATAAAATCTCTTCCTTTATTCTAAAACTATAAAATGTAGTACTCAAGAATATTTCTTAATAAAGAGGTGAGAGGGGAATAGAAACTTCCCTTATAAAAATGAAATTAGTATGCATTGAATGTGGTAAATCAATTTCTTATGATCATTTTAGTTATCATTGTGAATGTGGTGGATTGTTTGATATTGTTCAGGACTTTCATAACCACGATGCGGAGCAATTAAAACACTTATTTAATGAGCGTCTTTCGGAACGTATGACTCCCTATGCCAGTGGTGTATGGAGATATAAAGAACTAATTTTTCCTGAGTTACCTGAAGAATGCATTGTAACGAAACATGAAGGAAATACAGGGTTATATACGCATCAGCTAATTCAAGATTATATTGGTTTGAGACAAATTTATGTAAAAGCACAGAGCGAAAATCCTAGTGGCTCATTTAAAGATAATGGAATGACTGTAGCAGTTTCTCACGGAAAATCCCTAGGGTATAAAAAATTCACTTGTACTTCAACCGGAAATACCTCTTCATCCTTAGCTATGTATGCTTCCATAGGAAACTCAGATTCTTACATTTTTGTTCCTAATAAGGATATATCGATGAACAAGGTACTACAAACTATTGCATATGGTGCTCATGTATTTAGTATTCCTGGAACATATGATGATGGGATTGAATTTTTAGAGAAATATAGTGAAGATTTAGGTTTATATGTTTGTAATTCAATTAATCCGTTTAGAATAGAGGGTCAAAAAAGCATTATTTATGAGATTGCTCAATACCTAAATTGGAATTTACCGGATTGGATTGTTGTACCTGGTGGGGCTTTAAGTAATGCAACAGCATTAGGTAAGGGACTACATGATTTATTTACACTTGGATTGATAGATAAACTTCCGAGGATTGCAATTATACAGGCAGAAGGGGCGAGTCCATTTCACCAAATGATAGATCAGAAAATGAAAGAACTTATACCTGATGGATCTCCATACACCAGAGCTTCTGCATTAAATATTGGAAATCCACCAAGTTGGAAGAAGGCGAAACATGCTTTAAAAGAAACAAATGGAATTACAGCTTCCGTATCGGACATTGAAATTCTTAATGCAAAAGCTATTATAGATAGAAGTGGGATTGGATGTGAGCCAGCCTCTGCAGCTACAGTTGCCGGATTGAAAAAGCTAGTGGATCAGCAGAAAATTGATAAGGACGAGACCGCATTATGCATTCTAACAGGAAATATTTTAAAAGATACAGACGCTTTAAAGGAATATCATTCTGGAGATAATATGGTCGCAATTTTTAAAAATACACTACAAGCAACTTCCTTAGATTACAAAACTATTCAAAACTATATATAAATCCTTGTAATGCTTCAGAAACCTCCTGTTACTTTATCAGGAGGTTTCTCTTTTTATATACCATATACAATCTTAGTTAACATAAACACTCTTTCCGGAACACATACCCAAAAGAACCCCTTGCGCCGCAAGGGGTTTAGAACAGCCACTTTTTACAGAGTATGCAGCTTTTTATACATCCTTGATATGACTACGTTTACTCGATACCCAAATGGAAGGAGGATGTATAAAAAGTGCACCTTTTATACATATGCTAGTCTTTTAAAATATAGTATCTTTAGGGAAGGAATGAGTATTTTATCTATACTCTAAATAATTTAAAAATTGTTTGCTAGCAAGAGATAAAGTTTGATTTTCCCTGTATGCTAACCCAATTTTTCGGTAAGCAGGTACTTCCAATTCTTTTGTGATAACGTCGTAAGAAATGCGTTGTAAAACCAATTGCGGTAAAATACTAATACCTAAACCACTCTCTACCATAGCCATAATGGCATAGTCATCCCATGTCGTAAAATTGATCTTGGGACAAATATTCCACTTTTTAAGTAGTTTAGCCACATCAGAATTCCCTTCTTTTTCTAACAAGATAAAAGATAACTCAGAAAGTTCAGCAATTGGAATTTTTTCGAGATCTGCAAGAGGATGGCTTTTAGGCAATACAACAATTAGGTTATCTTGTTCTATAAATGTTGTTTCCAATTCTGGAAGAGTAGGAAGTCGTAAAAAACCAAAATCCACACGTCCTTCTAAAATCCACTTTTCTATTTCGTGGTAATCACCTAAAAGTAATTCAAAATCAATATTAGGATAATCAGTTTTAAATTGCTTTATTATTTTTGGAATCCAATGCGTGGCTACGCTAGAGAAAGTGCCAATCCGAACCACTCCCGATTGTAACCCGTTAATTTCTTCTATCTGATGTTGTAAGTTTTGATATTCTTCAAATAGTCTTTTAGCAGCTGGAAATAAATTTAATCCGTCTGAAGTTAACCGCAAACCAGATCGGCCTCGTTCAAGTAGAGTTACTCCCCATTCTTTTTCTAAATCGTTAATCATCCTACTTATGCCAGACTGAGAATAATTTAAATACTTTGCTGCTTTTGTGAAACTTCCCAATTCCACTGTTTTAACAAAAGCAATATATTTTTGTATATTCATGTCCATAGTATCACAACCTTTGCATCTGTTTTTGTCATGCTTATCATGACAAATATTCGCTTTTGTAATGCTGTTTCCCATGATAATCTACATTTATTAAATATACAAAGCAAAGGAATGAAAAAATATGTTTTTTATTAGCGAGGTTTATACCATGGCTCCAAGAGAAGGCTCCACACCTTTACAAGAAAGTACGTATCTTGCTTTACAACAATTAAGCATTCCTTTTCAACGTGTTGATACAGATGAAGCCATTACAATGGATGACTGTACGCTTATTAATAAAAAGTTGAACATGCAAATGGTTAAAACCTTGTTTTTATGTAATCGACAGCAAACTTCTTTCTATCTATTTATCACTAAAGGAGATAAGCCTTTTCGCTCAAAAGACTTCAGTAGTGCTCTAAATATAGCTAGAGTCTCGTTCGCTCCTGAGGAATTGATGAAAGATATGTTAGGAACAAAAATTGGAGCAGCAACTGTTTTTAGCGCACTATTTGATAAGGATAATAATGTACAAATTGTTTTTGATAAAGATGTAACGAATGAAAAATGGTATGGATGCAGTGATGGAACAACAACCGGATATATGAAAGTACGCACAGAGCAAATTATTAATAATTTTTTACCTTATACAAACCATAGGGTATCGATTATAGAGGTGTGATATGTGTCTATATAAAAATAGAATAGCCATAAAAGTTAGAATTTCTACGCTGACAAATGAAATAGAGCAAAATAATCTAAAATCGTTTGATCAAATTGCCTGTGTATTAAGTGGGTGAAGGCAGTGAAATATAAGATACAGTTTGTTTTATCTATGATTATTTTCGGTACAATGGGTTTAATTGTAAGATACATTGATTTATCTTCTAGTGAAACGGCCTTACTAAGTAGTTCAATTGGGTGTTTGTTTTTAATAGTTGTTCTTTTTATGAGAAAGAGAACCATTACATGGAAATTGGTAAAAGCTAATGGTTGTATCTTATTTTTTTCGGGTATTGCATTAGGGGGAAATTGGATGTTTCTTTACCAAGCATATGATCACACAACGCTCACTAATGCAACGCTAGGCTATTATTTTGCACCTATATTCGTCATGATCCTCTCACCATTTATCCTTAAAGAACAATTACCTGTCAAAAAAATTATTTGTATCGGTATAGCGATAATAGGTATGTTAATGATTGTTGGAAATGGTGTAAGTGCCTCTGGAACAGAAGATTTACTCGGAATCTTTTTTGGATTACTGGCAGCTGCATGTTATGCTGCATTGATGTTACTCAATAAATTTATTCGCCTCATGGGTAGGCTAGAGATTACAATCATCCAACTTGGAATAACAGCTTCACTGCTCTTACCATATGTATTTTTGACGGAAGGATTCGGTGTCTTTGAAGTATCTAAATCGTCCGTGCCCTTTATAATAATTCTGGGGATTGTGAACACTGGTATTGGATTTTGGTTGTTTTTCTCCGGTATGGATAAATTAAAAGGCCAAAGTATCGCTATGCTAAGCTACGTAGATCCATTCGTAGCCATATTGATTTCTGCAGTTATCTTGCGAGAACATATGACAATTGTTCAAATACTAGGTGGCGCACTTCTTTTAGGATCGACATTTATTAGTGAGAATAAGGTGATTAATTTTCCCAAAAGAGGTAAAAGTGTATCGACCCTATAATATGCGAAACAGTAGGAAGTATTAGTTTCCTACTGCTTTATATATATTTAAAAACTTTTCATGTTGATACTGAGGGATTTTCCGATAATTAAGTCCGTAAAAGTATACTTTTACGGACACGATATTAAAATTTATTACAAGATGTTAAAGAAATTATTACCGTTAACAAAATAAAAAGCCACCCAGTATTTGTAGGACAGGTGGCTTTTTACTATAAAATGCATGTGCAGACATATAATAACACATTTTTTCCTTATGGACTATATTTTTCCGTACAAGGATATGTATAAAAGGTGGGATTTTTATACATCAAAATCTCTTTGGTTGTGCTCCTAAACGTTAGTATATCAACGATGTATAAAAAGTTTCATAAAGCAGAAATCGTAGCCTCATCGAGAACCCTTACTGCCACAAGGGTTCTTTTTTGTGGTGTCTAACGGAAAACGTGATTATGTAAATTAGCTCCATATACAGTATACATAAAAAAAGTTTTTTTGTAAAAGATGTTTGACATAATGAAAATATTACCATAAACTATAAATGTAAAAGGTTTTTTACATTTTAGGAGTGGATTGATAAGAATGGATAACCGGATTAAAGAACTAAGAAAATCTAAAAAGTTATCTCAAGAGGCACTAGCCAATGCTTGTAAAGTATCTAGACAAACAATTAATGCGATTGAGAATAACAAGTATGATCCAAGTTTAGAGTTAGCATTTCAACTAGCAGAAAATTTAGAGGTTAGTGTAGACGAGTTATTTTTATATAAAAACAGGGGGAATCGATAATGGGAAATGTAAAAAAGAATTATGTACTTGCTACTATTATTTTATTAAGTTGCGCTTTTGTATTATTTACAATTTACATCACAGATTTTAAAGATGGAGTTAGATTAGGTGTAACGGGAGTTATAGCGATAGTTGGAGTTATAACTACTTTATGCCAACTTGCTACTTGGGGATTTGATCGAAAAGTTCAAAAAGATGAAATGGGTAAGAAAATTGCTACTATGAGTGCTAAAAGAAGCTATCATATCTTAACTATAAGTCTCTTCGTCCTCTGGATTTTAGATCGTATTATTTTCTTAAGAAAAAATGATTTTGGAAATATATCCTTGTTTGCAGCTTTCTGTTTAGCATTAGTCATCTTTCCAATTGTCCAATTCTTCTCTTCTAGACGTTATAGATGATTATTAAAAAGCCTAGAAATATTATATTTCTAGGCTTTTCAGTTCCTATAAATTCCATTATGGTAAATACTTTTGAATATGGTATACATATTTCATTAGTTTAAGAAATCCTTTTTATATCTAACAGCAAGATATATACCTGAAGCAACGAATGCAAGGGAATATTTAAATAAGAAGAAAATTTGCCACATATACTCTTTTGGGAAAATGAGGTCGCACAAAATGATTCCGCACAACATAATAAGGGCACTTTTTAAATTTATTTGGTTTGTTCTTTCGTCAGACACACTCATACCCAATTTTTTTTGAAATATGTATACCAAAATTATTGCAATTATAAGCGATAAAAGCCCAATACCAATAAGCATATTCCAATTACTATTTGATTGTTCTGTCCAGGCTTTCAAAGGATAAAAAATGGCATTTTCTATTTTGTCAGTTATCATTTCAGTCACTTCCTCTTACCGAAAATACCATTACATCAACTAACATTGTATATGTAAAAAGAGAAAAGCCACTGGGCCTAATCAGTGGTTTTTCTTATGTATTTAAGTTATATGTCTAAGATCAAAAGAGCTTAATTTTTAAGATTTTCACATCTTGAATGAATACTCTTTCCTTTGTAGATATATCTAATTTAGCTAATTTTACAATTTTATCTTTATCCTTAACAGATTTTATCAGGACAAAGCCATTAACTATTTTATTATTTTTTAATACTGAGTAGTCCACCTTAAA
>Ga0268252_1000671_pt1 | contig 21488 bp, 6 predicted proteins | sample AgamicMgSfrz_FD_200244 | JGI IMG/M metagenome (GOLD analysis project Ga0268252, IMG submission 200244) | Agave microbial communities from Guanajuato, Mexico - Mg.Sf.rz (v2) (version 3) | ecosystem: Host-associated > Plants > Phyllosphere > Phylloplane/Leaf | place: Guanajuato, Mexico | collected... | reverse complement strand
AAGTATTTGAGCGTAATATGACTGATGCCCAAATGTATACTGGAAAAGCATTGAAAGAAGCATTCTTTAAAGGAACAGATGATAGCTTGGTTGAAGATTTAACCTTCTTCGTCTGCTTGCAATCGATTATTGATGTATTAATTGAATGTGATGTACGTCCTTCTAACATTATTGGTACAGGCTTAGCTGGAATGGTTTCAGATATTTATAATAAATCTCTTAAGCCAGAAGATGTCCTGAATCCATTAGTTGAGAACTATATAGAGTTACAAACAGAATGGACGCATGGAGAAAAAGTAGAACTTCTAACACAAGTTAAGGATGTAGATCCTAATTTTGTGATTGTACATATTGGAGAGTTATTAAATTCTGAAATTAATAATAATCAGATTATTTTACAGAACGACTTGTTAGAGGTATTGGGACAAGCGTGGGAGTTAGGGGTAGAAATTAATTGGAGTAAACTGTATGAAGAGGAATATAGATTACGTATTGCCTTACCAACTTATCCTTTTGAGAAAAAACGATATTGGATAGATCCAGCTGAACAGCAAAATATAACTAATAGTGAAGAAGAAACATCGATAAAGAAACGTTCTAATATAGCTAAGTGGTTCTATACTCCAGGTTGGATGGAAAAAGAAATTGTAGATGTAACTAAAGGATCTACTAAAAGTTGGTTGTTATTTTTAGACAATGAGCATATAGGCTTAGCTCTTAAAGAAAAACTTGAAAGAGATGGACATCGTGTTATAACAGTCGGTGTGGGTCCTTCATATAAAAAGATTAGTTTAAATGAATTTACAATATGCCCTACTGAACAAGAAGATTATTATCAGTTATTTAATGAGCTACAAAAACAAGAGTGTTTACCAGAGGAGATTGTTCACCTATGGAATGTCGATAATAAGGATTTAGGTATCGAGACCTTAGATACTGGATTCTATTCATTAATATCACTTGCAAAGACAATTAGTAAATTTAATTTACTTTATCCTATCAATATAAATGTGATGACGAATAATATGCAAAAGGTAGTAGGGGACGAGTCTATTATTGCTGAAAAATCTACTCTTTTGGCTCCTATAAAAGTATTTCCACAAGAGTATCCAAATATTAGATGTCGTAGTGTAGACTTTATGTTGTCTGATAATGAAGAAGAATTAATATCAAACTTATATTCTGAAGTTCAAGCGGACATTATCGACACTGTAATAGCAATTCGAAATAACACTCGTTACATTCGAATTTATGAGCCTATACCTGATGAAAAAGTAAGTGAAATGCTAGTAATAAATGAAAATGAATTAGCTTCAAAAATTCCTAATATTCGATCGGAAGGTGTTTATTTAATTACTGGTGGAATGGGAGGAGTAGGCCTTAAATTAGCAGAATATTTGGCGCGTACAGTAAAGGCTAAACTAATATTAGTTAGTAGAACAGCTCTTCCTGATCGTGAAGAATGGGATGAAATTCTTCAATCACAGATTGAAAATGAACAATTATGTCAACGTATTAACCATATTCAGAAGTTGGAGTCATTGGGAGCAAAAGTAATGACAGCTGTTGCAGATGTAGCTGATGAAGAGCAGATGAGAAACGTGATTCATCAGGCTGAGGCTAATTTTGGTCACATAAATGGGGTAATTCATGCAGCAGGTGTCTTACGTGTTAAATCAGCTCAGTGTCCAATGGAAAAGATAAGTAGGATTGAATGTGAAGAGCAATTTCTTCCTAAAGTACATGGTGTACTAGTTCTTGATAAGTTATTGAGTAATTATGATCTTGATTTTTGTTATCTTGTTTCATCACTTTCACCTATTTTGGGTGGATTAGGTTTTGTAGCCTATTCAGCAGCAAACCTTTACTTAGATAGTTTTTCAGACAAAGTGAGTAATACATCTAATAATCGATGGACCAGTATTAACTGGGGAGATTGGCAGTATACGGGAGCTCAACAGGTTAATAAAATATTCAAGGCTCAAAGTATAGAAGCACTTGAAATGACATCTGAGGAAGGACAAAAAACATTCCAATGTGTGCTTGGTTTAAGTGGTTTAAATCAGGTAATTATTTCTTCAGGAGATTTAAATAAACGTTTTGATCAATGGATTAATCTGAATTCTCGTAAACGAATTTCTGAATTGGAAACTCAAACGAAAATGAGAGATAAGTTCAGAACTCAAGATGAAGTAGAGGAAATAATTATAGGAATTTGGAAAGAGTTTTACAGTGTTGATACTGTAAATGTAAATGAAAATTTCTTTGATCTTGGTGCAACTTCACTTCATATAATTCAAATTCATGAGAGATTAATTAATAGATTAGAAAAACAGATTTCAATTGGAGTTATGTTTGAGTATCCAAGTATTCGTTCTTTAGCGAGATACTTAAGTGGAGATAAGCAAAAGAATCAAGTTAAACATACAAAACGTTTTAATCGAAAAACGAAAGAAGATAACGATATTGCAATTATAGGAATAGATGGACGTTTTCCTGGAGCACAGAATGTAAATGAATTCTGGAATAATATAAAGTCTGGTACAGAGTCTATTCAATTTTTTACAGATGAAGAGTTAATTGAATCTGGTGTGAATCCTATGGAAGTAAAAAGCCCTAATTATGTTAAAGCGAAAGGGTATTTGGAGGGTACTGATAATTTTGATGCTCCATTCTTTGATTATACACCTCAAGATGCATCATTAATGGATCCACAACTACGAGTATTCCATGAATGTGCGTGGTCTGCCCTTGAACATGCTGGATATAATATTGAGACCTACCCGGGCCTAATTGGTGTATATAGTGGGGCATCTCCTAACTTATATTGGCAAGTGTTATCTACTCTATCAGAGGCAAATGAACCAGCTGGGCAATTTTTAATTTCATTACTTAACGACAAAGACTCGCTTAGTACTCAAATTTCTTACAAATTTAACCTTAAAGGACCAAGTATGAATATCTTTACGGGATGTTCAACATCATTGGTGGCTATTCATAATGCAAGCCAAGCATTATTACAGGGGCATTGTGATATTGCTATAGCTGGAGGAATTACATTAACTCAACCTGAAAAAGCAGGTTATACCTACCAAGAAGGAATGCTATTTTCTTCAGATGGTCATTGTCGTCCTTTTGATGAAAATGCAAATGGAATGCTTTTTGGAGACGGTGTTGGGATTGTTGTTCTGAAGCCTTTACAGGAAGCTATAAATGATGGGGATACTATACATGCAGTAATAAAAGGAACGGCGATTAATAATGATGGGAATCGGAAAATTGGTTACACTGCACCTAGTGTAGAGGGCCAAGTAGAAGTTATTAAAATGGCGCAACATGAAGCAAATGTAGAACCTGAGTCCATTTCCTATATTGAAACACACGGAACTGCTACTAAACTAGGAGATACCATTGAGATCAAGGCGCTTAGTGAAGTGTTTAACTCTAATGAAAAACAATCTGTACCAATTGGATCTGTTAAAGCAAATGTAGGCCATCTAAATGCAGCGTCTGGTGTTGCTGGTCTAATTAAAACGGTCTTTGCGATGAAAGATCAGGTTCTTCCGCCAAGTGTGAATTTTACAAAACCAAACACGCAAATTGGATTTGAAAAGACACCTTTTTATGTAAATCAACAATTAAATGAGTGGAAAGAGGATAATAAACCATTACGTGCAGGTGTTAGTTCATTTGGTATTGGTGGTACAAATGCACATATTATTTTGGAGGAGGCACCAAAGCTTGAAGCAACCTCAAATAGTAGACCATACCAGATGTTAATGATTTCGGCAAAATCGAAAGATGCTTTGGATCGTATGACTTTGAATTTAGGAAATCACCTTGAAGAGAATCCTCATTTGAATTTGGCAGACGCTAGTTATACATTGCAAATTGGACGTAAGGAATTCAAGCATAGGAGAGCTTTAGTTTGTTCCAGTACCCAAGAGGGAATTGAACAATTAAACCAGCCAGAAGGAAGAAGAGTACAATATGCAAATGTAAAAGAGGAACATCCTAAAATTAACTTCCTGTTTTCTGGGAACGGATCGCAATATGTAAACATGGGGTTAGAATTATACGAACAAGAGGCAATTTTCCGTGAAGCTATGGATGAATGCTTTGCAATCCTTCAATCTGTTACGAATGTAAACATGAAAGAAGTGTTATACCCAACTACTTTCAGTATTGATGAGGCGACGGAAAAATTAAAAAGAATGGAATTTAGTCAACCAATTCTTTTTGCGTTTGAATACTCAGTTGCGAAACTATTAATGGGTTGGGGAATTAAACCTGAAGCAATGATTGGATATTCATTTGGTGAATATGTGGCTGCTTGTTTAGCAGAAGTATTTACTTTGGAAGATGCACTTAAATTGGTTGTAAAAAGAGGTCAGCTAATGAGTAGTCTTCCTGCAGGAGTAATGCTTAGCGTTCCACTTCCAGAAGAGGAATTAATTCATTTGATTAATTCTTTTGAAAAAGAATATCAACATACCATTTCTTTAGCGGTAGTTAATGGTCCAGCTTGTATAGTTTCTGGGACAGAAGAAGCAATTGTAGATTTTGAAAATGAATTAAAGAAAAAGCGTTTAATGTGTATGCGAGTAACAATAGAAGGAGCAGCACATTCACACGAACTGGATTCAATTCTGGACGAGTATGCTTCCTATGTTAGTACATTGACACTTAGAGAACCTAAAATACCTTATTTGTCAAACTTGACTGGTACTTGGATACGACCTGAAGAAGCAACAAACCCAGTTTATTGGGTAAAACATATGCGTGGAACTGTTCGATTCTCTGATGGAATTCAAGAGTTGAATAGGGACAACACAAGTCTATTCATAGAGATTGGTCCTGGAAATGACCTTAGTAGGCTTACTAGTCGCCTTTTAGACTATGAAAATGGTAATGAAAGAATATTTAATACGGTTCGATCTGTTCAACAAGATGTATCAGATATGTATTTCTTATTTAGTCACATCACTCGAATGTGGGTAACAGGTATTTCTATAGATTGGGAACAATTTTATAAAGATGAGAAGAGAAGACGTATCCCGTTACCAATGTATTCTTTCAATAAAATATCTTATAAATTACAAGGTAATCCGTTTGATTTAGGTCAAAATCTTAATAGGAAGCAATCTAAAATTAGTAAGAATAACAACATTTCTGAATGGTTCTATACGCCGCAATGGAAAAGTTCTACATTGATTGAACCAAATCATGATGTGAATGAGACATGGATTGTTTTTGTAGATCAAGAAGGATTAGGTAATGAACTAGTTAAGGACTTATTAAATAAAGAGCAGAGAGTTGTTACAGTAGAACCTGGTTTTGGTTTTAATAAGGAGAATAACGATCGCTTCATTATAAATCCTGAAGAGCGTACAGATTACGTTAAGTTATTGGATGAAGTACAAGAAATATGTGGTTTACCTACAAGAATAGTTCATATGTGGGGAATTACGGATGAGGAAAGACAAGCCTCAATTGAATATGTAAATTGTAAACAAAACTTAGGATTCTATTCAATCTTTTATTTAACTCAGGCACTAGGAGACAAGAATATCTCTGATTCAATCTCAATTCGAATCATTACAAATGGTGTTCAACAAGTGATTGGTGATGAAGAATTAATTCCAGAAAAATCAACTGTACTTGGAACGTCATTAGTTGTTCCGCAAGAGTATTCTTATCTTTCTTGTTCAAGTATTGATGTTGTTTTACCTGTAAACAAAGAATGGAAGAATAGGCTAATAAATCAATTAGTAGAAGAATGTCTTTCAAATACGAATGATAAGATGATTGCTTATCGAGGAAATAAAAGATTTGTTCAAACTTACGAGCCTTTAAAACTAGAACAGCCAGCTAAAGAGAAACTGCCTTTACGAAAGAATGGAGTTTACCTTATTACAGGAGGACTCGGAGGTATTGGTACAATTCTTGCGAAACACTTGGCTCAAACTGTACAAGCCAACTTAGTTCTTCTTACACGTACAGGTCTTCCAAATCGTGATGAGTGGGATATGCATTTGAAGGAAAATACGATGTATTCGGAAAGAATTCGTAAAGTTTTAGAGATAGAAGAAACGGGATCTAAAGTTTATGTACTTGCTGCTGATGTTACAGATCAATCACAACTATACGAAGCAATTCATAAGGCAGAACAAAAGTTTGGAAAGATTAATGGTGTAATTCATGGTGCAGGTATTCTTGGTGGAAAGACTTTTAATTTGATTCAGGAACTTGAAAAAGAGGACTGTGAGGAACAATTTTCTGCAAAAATTTATGGTCTTCTCAATTTAGAAGAGTGCTTACGAAATAAAGATTTAGATTTTTGTGTTCTAATGTCTTCAATTTCAGCGGTCTTAGGTGGATTAGGTTATGTATCATATGCTGCTTCAAATATATACATGGATGTTTTTGCACAATATATAAATCGTTATTCCAACCTGCCTTGGATAAGTGTCAATTGGAGTGATTGGAAATACTGGGAAGATGAAGAAAAAGATATGCAGATAGGTGCAAGTGTACATGAATTATCTATGACACCTGAAGAAGGAGTTCAGGCCTTTAATATAGCACTGTCATGGAAACAAGGGGAAGTACTGATTCATTCTCCAGGAGAACTGCAAGCGCGTATTGATCAATGGGTGTTATTAAATTCTTTCAATGATGAGAAGGAAGAAGAATTAGATTCTACGTTATACCATTCTAGACCACAACTCTTGACTGAATATGTAGCACCTCGTAATGAGGTAGAAGAAAAGCTTTCAAAAATTTGGAGAAATATATTTAAAGTTTCAGAAGTTGGTGTTCATGATGATCTTCTGGAACTAGGTGGAGATTCACTTAAGGCTATTACTATTGTTTCAAAAATTCATAAAGAGTTTAATGTTGAAGTTCCTATTAAAGAACTCTTTACTCTATCAAATATTGAGAAACTAGCAAATTATATTTCAAGGGCAGATAAGAGTGAATTTGATGTTATTGTTCCAGCTGAACCTAAATCTCATTATCAGCTTTCTTCAGCTCAGAAGAGATTTTATGTATTACACCGATTGTATCCAGAAAGTACAGCTTATAATGATACTTCCGTTATTCTTTTGAATGGAAAATTAAACATTGAACGTTTAGAAAAGGCGTTCACTCAATTAATTAAGCGTCATGAGATATTTAGAACTACTATTGAAATGAAAAATGATAAACCGGTACAAATTATTCATGATCATGCTGATTTCCATATTACTCAAATTGAGGGCTTTGAATCTGAAGTGGAACAAATAATTAATGAGTTTATTCGCCCATTTAATTTTAATAATGCTCCATATTTCCGTGTAGGGTTAATTAGATTAGAAGAACAAAAACATATTTTAATTATTGATTTACATCATATAGTAACTGATGGAGTTTCTTATGATATTTTCGTTAGAGATCTATTTGCGCTTTACTCTGGAGAGAAATTACCAAGCTTAAAAATACAGTATAAGGATTACTCAGAATGGCAGCAGAGTGAAAAAGAAAAAGAAATTGCTCTCAAACATGAACAGTATTGGCTAGAGCAATTTAAAGATGGTGTACCTGTCTTGAATATGCCTACTGATTATACAAGACCTGAAATAATAGATCTAAAAGGTAGTAAAATATCCTTTACTATTGATTCAAATGTTACCAAGAAAATTAAGCGTTTATTAGCAAAAGAAGAAACTACATTATATACGCTAATGCTCTCTGTATATAATATTTTGCTAGGTAAATATACTGGCCAAGAGGATGTTGTTATTGGTTCACCAATTACTGGTCGCCCACATGCGGATTTACAAGATATTATAGGAGTATTTGTAAACATGTTAGGGATAAGGAACTATCCAAGAGCTGAACAAAGGTTTACTCAATTCCTATTTGAAGTAAAAGAACAGGTCTTACAAGCGTTTGAACATCAAAAATGTCAATATGAGGACCTGGTTAATCAATTAGGACTTCAAGGAACGTATAATAGGAACCCACTTTTCGATGTTTCATTTGTTATGCAAAATATGGATGCAGATCATATGTTTATCGATGGTTTAGAACTAAGGACATATGATCACGACTTTAAGCGCGCACAAATGGATTTATTGCTAAGAGTGGTTGAATTGGAAGATACAATTGAACTGACTATGGAATATGCAACCTCTTTATATACTAGGGACACGGTTCAAAAGTTATGTGAGCGTTATGTTGAGATTTTTGAACAAATTGTAGATCATCCTGAAATTTTATTAAAAGATATTTCATTTAAACAAGAAATTCAAGAACTGCAACCAGTTAAGGTATCAGTAGATTTTGGGGATTTTAACTTTTAATTGATTATTGTCAGGAGTGAGTAACTATGGTTGAACGAATAGCAAATAAAGATAAAGTAATTGCCGCAAATGAACGAATAAAGGAAAGAGAATTTTGGTTAGAAAACTTATCAGGGGAACTGGCTGACTGCCATTTCCCTTATGATTACCGGACATCAAACAAACAGGTGAATTTATCAAATGTTAACATAAAACTAAAAGAGGAATTGTCCGAGAAGATTTTAAAGTTAGCAAATGGATCAGATCTTCAGTTGCACATGATTCTTACTGCTGGACTTACCTTGCTGTTAAATAAATATACTAGATTGCAAGATATATGCATTGGTACACCTGTTTTAAAACAAGACAGTGATACTAACCTTATTAATACTTTGTTAGTTTTAAGACATGGTCTTGAGGAACATATGACATTTAGACAAATTCTCCAGCATGTTAGTACAGTAATGGTTAATGCTTTAGAACATCAAAATTTCCCATTGGAAAGTTTACAACCGGTTTTGAGTAACTACCTTCCAGAGGGGCGTAATTATTCGTTCCGTACTGCAATTTTGCTAGAGGAAATTCAAGATTTAAATTATTTAAGTGAGAGCAATGCTGAGATTATATTCTCTTTCCGTCAAGTAAATGGGTGTATAGAAGTTGATATGTATTTTAATGAGCATCTATACAAAACATCTACTGTTATGCGATTTGGTCATCATTTTATAGACTTGTTAGAGCAAGCTTTACTACAACCGAATACGCCGCATATAGATTTAGATTGGGTTAGTGATAATGATATAAGAGAGTTAATCACATTTAATCAAACTGAGTTAGATTACCCGCATCATTTAACGGTGATACAGTTATTTGAAGAACAAGTCATGCATAATCCAAATAAGCTTGCTGTTTCTGATGACAAAAGAGAAATAACATACGCTCAATTAAAAGAAAAGGTAGATCTGGTTGCCAGTTCTCTACATAAAAAAGGAATTGGAAAAGGACACATTGTTGGCCTTATGATGGATCGATCAATTGATGCAGTCATTGCAATGCTAGGTATTTTAAAAAGTGGGGCTGCTTATTTACCTATTAACATATATTTGCCGTATAAAAGGATAGAGGCAATGCTAAAAGAATGTAAATCTCCACTTTGTATAGTAAAACCAGAAGTTATTAGTGAAGATTTTACAAGGGAAATCCAGGATTGTAGTATGGTAAGTTTTAATGAACTACTTGAAACAGAATTGGTTAGTTTCCCTTCAGTAAGTACACCTTACGATTTGGCATATGTTATTTTTACCTCTGGAACAACAGGTAATCCTAAAGGAATTATGGTTGAAAATCGTAGTGTTGTAAATTTAATATTCGGGTTAAAAAATGAAATATATGATAAATATAGTTCCTCTATGCGAATCGGGTTAGTTTCACCTTTTGAGTTTGATGCTTCAGTACAAAACATGTTTGGTGCGCTTTTATTAGGAAATAGTTTATTTATAGTACCAGAGGAAGCAAGAACTGATGGGCAGAAGCTAATGAATTTTTATCAAGAAAAGCAAATAAATATCGCGGATGGAACGCCGATGCATCTTCGATTATTAACTAATTTTATAGATGAAAAAATAGAATATTCATTTAAACATTTTATTATTGCTGGAGAGGAATTACCACCGAAATTAGCGCGGAAATTCCTTGGTTTATTTAATAAGAACTGCCAACCTAATTTAACAAATGCTTATGGACCTACGGAGACTACTGTAGATTCTACATGTTATCATGTTCAGCACGATAAGTTAGAACTTATGAATCAATTACCAATAGGACGACCTCTAGCCAATCAAAAAGTTTATATTATGGGTGATAATCAACAGTTACAACCCGTTGGAATTCCTGGAGAGTTGTGTATTTCAGGAGAAGGGCTAGCAAGAGGGTATTTAAATCAACCTAAGTTAACTATGGACAAATTTGTTCCTATACAAATCACCAAAATAGGTTTTTCTATTATAGATGACAAGGTATATCGTACTGGAGACTTGGCTCGCTGGTTACCAGATGGAAACCTTGAATATTTAGGCCGTATGGACGATCAAGTCAAAATTCGTGGATTACGAATTGAATTGGGAGAAATAGAAAAGCAACTATTACGATATCCTGAAATTGGTGAAGCTATTGTAATTACACGTAAAAAAGAGGGAGAAGATGCTCCGGTTTTATGTGCATATGTTGTTATGAATTCTTCAGCTAAAGTAGAAGAGGTACGCCAATTCCTTAGAGAGTATTTACCTTTTTATATGATTCCTGCATACATCATCCCGATTGAGCAGTTTCCAATCTCATCAAACGGTAAAATAGATCGGAAAGCTCTTCCAGATCCAATTTGGGAGCAATCCACAGCTTTATTTATTGAACCACGTAATGAAATTGAACAAATGCTCTCTGAGATATGGAAAGTAGTACTTGGAATAGAGAAAATAGGTGTGAATGATAACTTTTTCGAATTAGGAGGTAATTCATTACAAATTACTTCTGTTGTTTCACACATATATAAACGTTTAGGTGTAGATGTACCTATACGTGAAATGTTTCAAAGGCCTACAATTATGCTATTAGCGGAGTATATAGAGAAATATGAAGGGAAGAAAAATTATTCTCAAATTGAGATCGTACCTGATAGAGAATTTTATCAAGCTTCTTCTTCACAAAAAAGATTATATATATTAAACCGCTTTGCTGGAATAGGAACTGCCTACAATATACCAGGTGCAATGTTAATAGAAGGTGAGTTTGATTTTATAAAGGCAGAACAATGTGTCAAAGAATTAGTGGAACGTCATGAATCATTAAGAACTTCATTCCAATTTATTAAAGGTGAACCAGTTCAATTTATTCATGATAGTTTAGATATTAGAATTGAACATTTATATAAATCTGATAGATCAACAATTGAAGAGTTAATACAGGAATTTGTTCGTCCTTTTCAGTTAGATAGGGCTCCACTTATGCGCGTCGGTTTAATGAAATTGGAATTCAATCAATACCTGTTACTTTTTGATCTTCATCACATAATAGCAGATGGAGTATCTTTAGCGAAGTTAGAAAAAGAGTTTATAGATTTATATTCAGGCAAAGCCTTAGAGCCTATTAAAATACAATACAAAGATTATGCCAATTGGCAAACCAACCGTTTACATGATGAAGGGCTGAAAGAAATTGAAGAGTATTGGGTAGAGAAGTTTAAAGGTGAGTTACCAATTCTTATGTTCCCAACCGATAAGCCACGTGGGCTAAATCAAACTTTTGAAGGTGATAGATTAGTATTCCATCTAACACCTGAACTTTCTAATAAATTAAAATCCTTTGCGGATGAAAGAGAAGCTACTTTATATATGGTACTTCTTTCGTCACTAAATATAGTATTGCATGTGTATACGCAACAGGAAGATATTATAGTAGGTTCTCCAATTGCAGGAAGAATTCATCATGATCTTGAGCCTATCATAGGTATGTTTGTAAATACTCTACCTATGAGAAATCATCCTAAAGCGGAAAAGACGATAATTCAATTCTTAAATGAAGTAAAAGAAAATGCGCTAGAAGCATTTCAATATCAAGAATACCCATTTGATGAGTTAGTAAATAAGTTAGACATGGCTTATCATACTAATCGAAATCCTGTATTTGATGTCATGTTAGTAATGCAGAATATCGGAAGAACATCAGAAAAAATAAAAGATATTACATTTAAATCATACGAAATTAAGCATCAAGCTTCAAAGGTAGATATGAGTATAGAAGTATTTCCGGAAGAAGAGGGTCTGCGATTAGAATTGGAATACGCGACAGGACTATATTATCCGCAAACTATAGAGCGGTTTATGATGCATTTTATAAATACGCTAGAGTGGATGGTAGCTAATCCTGAAGCGAAAATTGAAGACGTTAATGTTTTAAGTAAAAGTGAATCCACAAGGATGTTAAATGAACTTAATAATACAAAATTAGATTTTACTCAGGGTAAATTAGTTCATCAATTTTTTGAGGATCAGGTTGAAAATAAACCAGAAGAAATCGCAGTTATTTCAAATGATATACCGTACAGTTATTCGTATATCAATAATCGAGCAAACCAGCTTGCTCGTATTCTTAGACAAAAAGGTGTAGATCAGGAAACTAAAATTGGTATCGTTGTGGAAAGATCCGTAGAAATGATTATAGCTATATTTGCTGCGCTAAAATCTGGAGCTGCATATGTACCAATTGATCCTGAATATCCAAAGCGTCGAATGGAACATATTTTAGAGGATTGTAATCCTCAATTTGTACTTACAGAATCTAAATACGTAGGTGAAATTCCATTTGTAGGAGAGATTATTGATTTAAAGCAAGAAAATTTGTACGTTGGTGATACAAGCAACCTGGAGGTTACTGGAAAACCAAATAACTTAGCTTATATTTTATACACCTCCGGTTCTACAGGTAGACCAAAAGGAGTCATGATTGAACATTGTAGTATTGTGAATTTCTTATTTTCAATGTCTCATTTATATCCTATGGATGAATCAGATACGTATTTACTGAAGACACCTTATATATTTGATGTATCTGTTCTAGAGTTGTTTGGGTGGACCATAGTAGGTAGTAAATTAGTAATAATGGACAATGGGGAACATCGAAACCCAAGAGCAATTTTAAGAACTATAGATAAATATGATGTGAAATTATTAAATTTTGTACCGTCTATGTTTAGAGCCTTCGTAAATACACTTAATAATGAAAATTGCCAGGTTTTAAATAAAGTGAAGTATATATTACTTGCGGGTGAAGCTTTGACACATGAGGTGGTTAATAAGTTTAAAAAGCATCGACTATCGACTCAAATAGAAAATATGTATGGTCCTACTGAGGCGACAGTTATCGCAAGTACGTTTTCACTTCAAGAAAGTGAAAACTATAATACTATTCCTATTGGAAAGCCTATTCCGAATGTAAGGCTTTATATACTTAATCAAAAACAGAGACTTCAGCCTATTGGCGCGGTAGGAGAGCTGTATATTGCGGGAGAAGGGCTTGCAAGAGGATATGTAAATCAAATGAGAATAACTGAAGAAAAGTTTTTACCAGACCCATTTGTAAAAGGGGAGAAAATGTACAGGACAGGAGATCTTTCACGCTGGTTACCTGATGGGAATATAGAATTCCTCGGTAGAAATGATGAACAATTAAAAATTAGAGGATATCGAATTGAGCCAGGGGAAATTTTAGATGCTTTATCTTCACATCATGCAATTAAAGAAGCAGTGATAGTAGACATTCAAGATGAAGATGGGCAGAAAAAACTTGTAGCTTATTTCGTAGCAAAATCACTTGTATCCATTTCTGATTTGAAATTGCATCTTGCGAAATTAGTCCCGAGTTATATGATACCTACTTTCTTTGTTGAAGTTGAAAACATACCATTAACACCAAGTGGAAAGGTTGATCGACATTCCTTACCTTCACCTAGATCTTTACCTAAGAATGAGGAGGAGAGTATGATGTCTCCTAGTAATGAGTTAGAATCTCGTTTGGTTGAAATATGGAAAAGTATATTGAAGATTGAAGCTGTCGGTGTAGAGGATGATTTCTTTGACTTAGGAGGAAATTCTCTACTAGCTATTGAGCTTGATCTTGCTTTAGAAAACGAGAATCTTAATACGGACGACTTAGTCGCATATACAAAACGCAATATTAAACAACTAGCTGCTTATATAGCAGAAAAGAAAAATAATTAGTATTACTTCATATTGTAAACACAACTTTTAAGAGTTTAAATTTACACTTGCTATACTGTGGGATTAAAGGAGCTTTCCCTCTTAGCTTTCTAGAATGTTAGTGTTTATTCTGGTGACTATGAGTTAGGGAATTCTCCTCCCTATTATAGAATGATTAAAATAAAAAAGTGATTCGAGAAATAAGATTCTTTATATGAAATGCGTTAATAATAATGGATAGCTTTTTAAAGAAGATATACATATCTCTGTCAACTTAGTATAGAGAAATAACCAAATTACAATAGTTTTTCCTGTTGGTAAAAATATAGAGGTGAGTAAATGGGAAATTATACTTCTTCAATCTTATATGATGTAGAGCCTTGTAAAAGTTCTGAACAGAATTGTATTGATGATGTAATTGCTACGTTAGCTAATTGGTTTAAGCGTAAACATTATTTAATGTACGCTAGATTATGGGATTTTGGTTTTTCTCCTGTCGATAATGGAAATCTAGGGGATGGTTTATATACAGAGTCTGGTTATTTTGTAAGTGATTTAGAAAAATATCATGGTATAAAAAGTACTATATTTGATACAGATTCATCCGATGAAGGATTTGAAATTATATTAGAACAATTATACTCGGGATTTCCTGTGGTGGTAACCATGAATGCATACTGGCTTCCTTGGGATGAGAATTATCTAAAAAATCATATTGTTCATTCATTTGTTATTGTAGGATATGAGCCCGAAGAAGACTGTTTCATTATTACCGATCCATATTTTATGGTTAAAAATGCACAACTTTCAACAGAACTTTTTCATAAGGGTTATCAAAAAGTAAGTACTTTAAAAGTTACTGAAGATGAAATCACAGACATACAATCGATTACAACCGATTTGTCAAATTGGATAAAACATATAAAAGATGAAAAACATATTTTTTCACAAATGCACCTTTTTGCTACGAAACTAATAAGTAGGTTTGATTTAAATAAAGAGACAGATGGATATTTAGACTTTAATGATGTTCCGTTATTCTCACATTTAGGTCAAGTTGTAGATGGCCGAGTGAAGTTTTCAAAAATGCTTTCGTTTCTTGGTGAGCGTTATCACTCGGACTTCCAAACTATCGCTGAATCTATGAAGACAGCAGCTGCCAATTGGGGAGTAATTCGTGGATCATTGATAAAAATGCACTTAACAAAATCAGTAACTAAAGAAGGAATAGTAAACATTTCAGATAAAATTCACCATGCTGCAGAATACGAGCAAAATTTAGCTGAACAAATAATGATATTTCTTTTTTCTGTTATAGAAGGTAATACAAAGAATGTAATTATAGATTCTTCTCCATCGATGGAGACTACTAATTATGTAAAACCACTCGATGATATGGAGAGAAAGCTAGTTGATATATGGAAAGAAGTTATAGGTAATCCTTGTATTGGTGTGGAAGATAATTTTTTCGCACTTGGTGGTCATTCCCTTCATGCTACTGTAATCAACGCTAAAATATGGAAAGAATTTAACGTGCAATTATCATTGGCAAATCTTTTTGAGTATCCAACAATAAGCACTTTAAGTCATTTTATTAAAAATTCAAAAGAAAATAGGTTGCAAGATATAGAAATAGTACCGGAATCTGAGGTATACCCGGTTTCATCGACTCAAAAAAGAATGATGTTATTACAAGAGATGGATGGGGCACAGATGACATACAATGTACCAAGTTGTTTTATTCTTAAAGGAACGGTGGACCGGAAAAGGATAGAATTAGTCTTTGAAAAGCTTATTAAACGCCATGAAATACTCAGAACACAGTTTGAGTGGCAGGGAGATCAGTTAGTACAGAGAGTATTAGAACAGGTAACATTTGAGCTAGAAATGATAAAGGGAGAGTATAAAGAATGGTTGCAACCATTTAATCTTTCTAAGGTTCCGTTAATGCGGGCTGGACTAAAGGAGTTAAAAGATAATAGTTATTTACTTGTAATTGACCTTCATCACATCATAACAGATGGCGTGTCTTTAAGTATCTTTATGCATGATTTTAAGGCCCTATATGCTGGGGAAACATTGCCGGAAAATCGTTTGCAATATAAAGATTATGCTGTGTGGGAACAAAAATTATTATCTTCTAAAGAATTTGATATCCATGAGAAATACTGGGAAGAATTATTCTCAGGGGATATACCAGTTCTTGAATTACCATATGATCGAGGTCGACCACCTGTAAAGAGTTTTGAGGGTGAACAATATAATTTCCAAGTAAACAAGGAAATTACTCGGAAAATAAAAAAAATAGCACTAGAAACTGATACGACACCTTTTATGTTACTTATGGCTACCTTCACTATTTTTCTGTACAAGCATGGGGAACAAAAGGATGTCATTATAGGATCACCAGTTGCAGGTAGGCCGCATGCTGATCTGTTACCTCTTATGGGGTTGTTTGTAAATACAATTGCATTACGTTATCAAATAAATCCAGATCAATCTTTTATTAATCACTTGAAAAAAGTGAAAAACGATACGTTAGAAGCTTTCGAACATCAGGTGTATCCATTTGATCAGTTAGTGGAAAAATTAGATCTTTCTAGAGACTTAAGCCGAAGTGCTTTATTTGATGTCATGTTTGTATTACAAAATTCGGATGAAAAACATACAGTTGTGGATGGATTAGAAATTAGCACGGAAACAAACACAGATACACTAACAAGTAAGTTTGATTTAACTCTTATTGCTGAAGAAAATAAAGATATATATGAATTCACTTTTGAATATGCCACATCTTTATTTGATAAATCAACAATAGTAGAATTTGGACGGCGATTTAACCTTCTATTAGAAGAAATAACAACTCATCCTAATGTTAGTCTAAAAGATATTCAAATGTTAACAAGTGAGGAAAAAGAACTTGTTTTATCTGCGACTCAGGAGAAAGAAAAAATAAAAATAGAGACTGATTTTAATTGGGATATAGGTTAATTGTTTTCCCAGGTCTCAGAAGGAGTAATTACATGGATAATCATGAAAAAATACGTCAATACATTAAAAAAAATCTTATTATTTTTAATGCAGAGGAAACTATTGTTGCTAATGATGACAACATATTTGAAAAAGGTTATGTAAATTCGCTCTTTGCTATGCAAATGTTAAATTTCATAGAAACGGAGTTTGATATAGTAGTAGATAATGATGAACTTGATATTATTAACTTTTCTACTATTAATAATATGGTTGATCTAATTAACAAAAAGAAGAATGGGAATTTCACAGTATGAGTAATGCAGAAGAGATTCTGGGAGTAGTTGATGAGTTTGCGGAAAAGAAGCTTCGGCCTCGAGCAAGTGAGTTTGAAAGTAATGAAGAGCTTCCCTATGATGTGATACAAGAAATCTCAAGTTATGGTGTATTAGGTGCAACGATACCAAAAGAATATGGTGGGCTTTCTCTTGATTCTTTAGATTATGGTCGTCTTACTGAAATCATTGGTAAAGCTTGTAATTCGGTTCGTGAATTACTTACAGTTCATGTATCTTTAGTAGGGGAGTCAATTAAAAGGTGGGGGACTGAAGAGCAAAAGAGAAAATGGTTACCTGAGATGGCAAAGGGGAACCTATTATTTTCATTTGCCCTAACTGAGCCAGAGGTTGGTTCTGATGCAAAAGCGGTTGGAACTTCCTATAAACAAGTTAATGATCATTTTATTCTTAATGGGCACAAAAAATGGATTTCTTTTGCTGACATTGCGGATTGTTTTTTAGTTTTTGCGTCTAGTGAGGGAAAAGTTAGCGCTTTTATTGTTGAACGGTCAATGACGGGTGTTTCTACAAATAAAATGAGTAAACTGTTAGCAAGTAATTCCTCGCATATAGCTGAGATTCATTTGCAAGATGTAAAGGTACCAGCTGAAAATTTGTTAGGACCAATTGGGGGTGGATGGAGTTATGTAGTTAACACAGCTCTTGATCATGGTAGATATAGTATTGCCTGGGCGGGAGTAGCCATTGCTCAAGAAGCACTAGAAGCAATGGTAGCTTATTCAAGAAGAAGAAAACAAGGAAATAGATATATATGTGAATATGAAGCAATTCAAACAATTTTAGCAGAAGCAAGTGTAAATATAAAAGCAGCTCGTTCGTTATGCCAAGAGGCTGGGAAAAAGCGTCAGGATAGACATACTGATGCTGTAATTGAAACAACCATTGCAAAATATTTTGCCTCAAAGATGGCTATGAAGGTAGCCACAGACGCTGTCCAAGTGTTTGGTGGAAACGGGTTTTCAAGAGAATATCCTGTTGAGCGTTTATTTAGGGAAGCAAAGGTTTTAGAAATTATTGAAGGTACCTCGCAGGTACTTCAGCCAATTATTGCGCAGCATGCACTTCACACTTGTTCTCAAAAGGGAGGACTTTTAAGAATATGATTTATGAATTGGTAAAAGAAAAGGATGAATTCAAACAAATATCACCACTTCTCGTTGATTATAAGAACCATCCAATACTTAATGGTATAGCTCATGGTTACAATAAGGGACATATTTATGTGGATAATCCTAATAACCCTAGATGTGCACTTGTATGGGCAGAACAAGAAATTTTTTATTTATTAGGTGATCCTACAAGTAATTTTGTTTCAAGTCTACCAACTTTTATTAAAGAAGTAATTGCACCTGAGGCTCAGCAGATAGGTGATGACTTTTTTCAGGTTGAATTATTACCTGAATCAAAATGGAAACAGGTTGTCGAGGAACAATTGCAAATGTTTATTCCTAAACCTTACACTCGAGTAACATTTACTTTTGATCCGGAGTCTTATAATAAGTTATCTAAACCTAATATGCCTGATGAGGTAACGGTGGAACGTATTACAATCGACATGTTATCAGATAAAAAGTTCGCAATGGTACGGGATGATATTGTTGATTTTTGGGAGTCAACTCAGGATTTCATTCGAAATGGATTTGGTTATGTAGTAATGGTACATGAACAAGTTGTAACTAGTTGCTTATCGGTTTTTGCGACAGATACTGATGTGGAAATTGGAATTAACACTTATGATTTATTCCAGCGAGGTAAAGGGTATGCTTGGTTGGCTGCAAGAGCATTCTTGGATGACTGTTTAAAACAAGGAAGAACACCACATTGGAAGACAGAGGATTTTCGTATTCCATCTATTAAACTAGCGGGAAAAGTTGGATTCACAAATCTTCAAACCTATACAGCTTATGTGTTTCCTTATAACGAATTAGATAATTTCGTTTTTACCGCATACCATCAACTAAGATACTATTCAGATTTTAATAAAGCTAGTGAGTTTGTACAAAAAGCTCGTACTGTAGGAGATTTAAATGCATGGCATCACTTTTTACTTTCATGTGGTTATTCATTAATTGATAGAATCGATCTTTCGTTAAAGCATATGAATCTTGCACTGGATTTAGGATGGAATGATGTATCAGATATTCGCTATGTAGTTGATTTAGTGAATTTAAGAAAAACTGAAGAGGGACGAGCTTTATTAGATAGAGTTGAAGATAGCTTAAGATGAAAAAAAGGGAGATAAAAAGATGAATATTGTATTTATGTTTCCTGGCGTAGGATCCCATTATTCTGGAATGGGTAAGTACCTTTATGAAAACTTCCCTGTAGCACGTGAGATATTTGAAGAAGCAAGTGACACTCTAAAAATAGACATGGCTTCCCTTTGTATGGAGAAGATATACAAAGCTGACCTTGAAAAGTTACAAAATTCACAGACTGCTTTAGTAACAACTAGCATGGCAGCTTTTCAAGTTTTTGAACAGGAAATAGGCAATAAACCAGAGGCAATGATTGGATATTCTTTGGGAGAATATACAGCTCTATGTGCTTCTGGAGCAATTGCATTTTCAGATACCTTAAAATTAGTACAAGAACGTAGTACGATTTTGAGTAGCTATGCATTGACTATAGATGGAACTATGGCATGGGTTAACAATCTTGCTCCAGAAATTGTTGAAGGTATTTGTTCAGAATTGTCAACCAAGGGACAGGAAGTATATATATCGGCTTATGACACTCCAAATAAAACATCAATTTCTGGTACAAACTCTGCGGTTCAGTTAGCTTGTGAAATGGTAGTAGAGCATGGGGGAATTGCAATCCCCCTTAAATTAAGTGGGCCATTTCATTCTCCTATGATGCAACCTGCTGCTGAAAAATATAAGAGTGTACTAGAAAATATAGATATGAAACAGCCATTAGTACCTGTCATAGCGAATCATGATAGTTCAATGTATAAAGGTGTAGAAAATATAAGAGAAAACCTTTATTTACAATTAATAAAGCCTGTGAAATGGTTGGACATGATTCACTATCTAATGAATCAAGGGTCTATGAAAGCTATTGAAATGGGACCAAAGGAAGTCTTGAAGTATCTTCTGCAAGCTATTAACCCTGCTATATCGACATGTAATTATGAAAGGGAGAAAGATATCCTAAATACAAAAAATTCTTTTACATTACAAGAATCTGATTATGAAGAAGTTATATCAGGGTGTTTAACTGTAGTTGTAAGTACAAAAAATTATAATACAGATTTAAGTGATTATCAGAAAAAGGTAGTACTCCCATTTCAAAAGGTCCAAAGTCAATTGGAAGAAAAAATTAATTCGGGGTATTCAGTGGAGAAAAGTGATGTAGAAGAAGCAATCCAAATGATGAAAACAGCACTTACTGAAAAACAGATTAAAGAGAGAGAACAAAAACGTTACCTGCAAAGAGTTCTTCAATGTAAAAGTTTTTAGATATAAATTATAAATATATTAAGGGAGCGATGATGGATAAATGTTCAAGAAAATTGGTATTGTAGGTGCTGGAACAATGGGGATCGGCATGGCAGTAGATTTAGTGCTGCATGGTCTAGAAACGGTATTAATTGATGTTACAGAAGAGCAGTTAGAAATAGCGGAAGAGAAAATATTAGAGACAGTTCGCTTTGCTCCTCTAATTAATAAAGCATTTCCTAGAATGCATAAGGAAGAAGTACTTTCGTTAATAAGTAGCTCTACTAATCTTGATGAAGTGGCTGAATGTGATTATATAGTAGAAAATGTTCCAGAAAACTGGCAAATTAAAGAGCCGATCTATAGAAGATTAGATGAGATATGTAAAAAGGATACAATTTTCGGAGTCAATACGTCTTGTATCTCAATAACAAAAGTAGGAGGAGTAACAAAGCGTCCAGATAAAATAATAGGAATGCATTTTATGAATCCGGTATATATGAAACCATCTATAGAAGTTATTAGAGGGTATTTAACTTCAGATGAAACGGTCGAAAAAGCTCAATCTTTCCTCAAACAATTAGATAAAGATGCAATTGTGGTTAATGATCAGACTGGGTTTGTTTCTAACCGTATCTC
>Ga0268252_1000662_pt1 | contig 21639 bp, 25 predicted proteins | sample AgamicMgSfrz_FD_200244 | JGI IMG/M metagenome (GOLD analysis project Ga0268252, IMG submission 200244) | Agave microbial communities from Guanajuato, Mexico - Mg.Sf.rz (v2) (version 3) | ecosystem: Host-associated > Plants > Phyllosphere > Phylloplane/Leaf | place: Guanajuato, Mexico | collected... | reverse complement strand
TTTTTCTTGTTCCTTGGCTTCTTTTAGAAAAGAGTTACCAATGTTACCTACTGCGCTTGCTCTGTGTGTGTTTTGGTTAAGAATATGCTCAATAAGGCTAGTTGATGTGGTTTTCCCATTGGTACCCGTAATAGCAATTAGAGGTTGGGCTTTATATCTAAGGGCATAGCCAATTTCATTTGTAATCGTTAAGCCTTTTTCTTCGCAGTTCTCTACTATAGGATGTGAGAATGGAATTCCAGGGCTTTTAACGATATATTGATAACTATTTAATGGAATATCCTCTATAGAGCTAAATACTTTTGCATTACTAGCTAAAATGTTTTCTGGTACACTACCCTTTTCCAAAAACACATCAAATGTAAGGTTTTGTTTAATTAAATCATTTGCTACTGCCAAATTAGACTTACCTAAGCCCAATAATAAATACTGACTCACTGCTGCCACTTCTTTCTTTTAATTAGATTTCATAATCTTCGCCTTTAACGAATTCGATTAGAAAACCATATTTTCTAAAATGGTATTCTATATCTGGTAATGTCTGCTTTATATCTTCTAGGAGCTCTTTTTGATTATAAATCTCCATCATTTCGCGCTCTACGACTGTAATTTCTTTAGAAATGTTACCAATTGTCTCTTCGATACGTTCAAAAACTTTTCCGTATTTTATTCTTTTTAACCCATTATTGTTGCTTAGAAAGTTCTTGCTATCTACATATCTTTGCTGAGTTTCGGTAACTTTTCGTTTTAAGTTAGCTAACTTAACTTCCCGCTCCCTTTCCATCTCGCTAAAGTCAAAATTAAACTTAAGCATTCTTTCGTAAGGATTAATAGTTGCAAACGATAATACAAATTGTCCTTTTGTATAATCAAGAACAAGGTTTCCTTCATTTAACTCTTCTTCATTTAATGTAAATCCTAATTCTTCAATGATCGGTCTAAGCTTTTCTGCTAACATATGCTCAATTATATGCTCTTCTGTTATTAATAAGGATGGTAGATGGATGCCTTTTTTTGTCTTTCCTGTTTGAAAATAACGTAGCAATGAATCTATTGTATTTTCTTCAATTAAGTTAATTGATTCGTCAATCCACCTCTTAGCCTCAGATAGGTTGCGAATAGAGTTACTTCTTACCATAGTGTCTTCACCTCTTGAACTTTCTTACCTATACCTAATTCAATTCCTTTTGCACAGTTAAACAAAAGAAAAACTCTGCATAGACAGCAGAGTTTTTCAAATTCTTATATCTTCTTCTAAATGTAAGGAAATTCTTATCTTTTGAAAAAATGATGACAACCATTGAGCGTTAACATTCGCTATAATCTTCCCTGAAATATCTTCCATAGGAATAGGACCGAAGTGACGACTATCTGTACTGTGGTTTCTATTATCCCCCATTACAAATATCTCATTATCTTCTAACTGAAAGGTCTGATCCGGCTGATTAGCTCTTTCCCTAATTAACGGCTCCGTAATTTTTTTGCCGTTTCTGTATATGTAACCATCTATAATTTCAATTTTATCTCCAGGTAAGCCAATTGTTCTTTTGGCTAAACTTAAAGGATGCGCTTGACCTTCAATTCTTACATTTTTAAGAGCAACTTTATCGTAGAAGGACAAGCCTTTGTGAGGCTCATCCAAGAATATATTCCATTTCTTTATGACGATAAGTTGTCCGTCTTTCATATTAGGTTCCATTGAATGTCCGTAGACAAATCCAAAATCAATAATAAATACTTTTAGCAGAAGCAAAATCCCCATAAAAATGAAAATATCTCGTACATCAGTTAGAAAACGCTTTTTACGTTGTTTTCTAATTTGCTTCTTTTTTTCTTTTGGAGTCATCCATTTTTAACTCTTTGCCAAACACTATTTCTTGCTTGGTTTTCTAACTTATTATCTAGAGCGGTCATCCAATCGTGAGCTGCTTGCGCACTAAAACGGTGTTCAATAGCCTTTTCAATAAGGAAATCTGCGATTGTGGGGTTTTTAGGGAGGATAGGTCCGTGTAGGTATGTACCAATTAAGTTTCTATATAGCAAGCCCTCTTGGTTACTTTCATCATCGTTACCATTACCCTTTTCTACATTTCCTAATGTATCAAAAGAATGGTATGTACGGCCACCGTGATTTTCAAAACCAACAATATCACCAAATTTTTTTGACTTAATAAGCACATTACCAATTAGACGAGGTTGTTTTGCAACTGTACTAAAATCTAAAATACCTAGTGTTTCTAAACGATTTCCATTAGCATCAATATAATCTTTCCCTAAAAATTGATAGCCACCACAGATAGTTAAACCTGGGACACCATTTTCAATCTTTTGTTTTAGCTTACCTTTAATCTTTTGTAATTCATCAGTAGCAAGACTCTGTTCTCTGTCGCTTCCTCCGCCGATAAAGAACATATCCATATCATCTAATGAAAGACCATCAGTTGTACTAACTTCAATTACATTTAGTTTAATTCCACGCCACTCACAGCGTTTGACTAAGCTAATAATATTTCCACGATCACCATATAAATTTAACTTGTCCGGAAAGAAATGATAAAGATTTAAAACTTTTAGCGAAGAGGTTTTAGTTTTGAGGGCAGCTTCCAAAAGATCGTTCCCTAAAGAGAAGCGGTTCTGTTCATTTTCAGTGGTTTTTACTGCTTTTTTAGCGTTTTGTTTTTGTTTATGTTTTTTCAAAGTTCTTCTCTCCCCTTATGAGCTTTTCAATCGTTTAACTAGTGCTTTTCTTGTTGGTTCAAGGGCAGTATAGTTTGGAACTACATAGCTATTAACTCTAGAACTAACTAATTCTTCTACCGCTTTTTCAATGTCGTTAATAATTACGATTTTGTCTTCAGGAATACCCGCATATTTCATACGAACAGCCATATCTTCAGCTCTTAAACCGCTACAAATTACTCTGTCTGTAAGTGAGTTTTTAATTTTTTCGTAATCCGCATCCCAAATCCAAGAAATATCTCTACCATCATAAGCAAGATCGTTGAGAACCAGTAAGTATTGCTTTCTTTCATTGTTGTAGTTAGATTCAGATAAACTTACATTTACACCTGCTGGGTTCTTTGCAAGGTTAAGAACTACTTGTTTCCCTTTGTTTTCAAACCATTCCATACGTCCGTTTTCTACGCTAAACGTATCTAATGCTTTTTGGATTTGTTCATATGTTAAACCAGATTCTAAGCATACACTGATAGCCGCTAATGCATTAATAGCGTTATATGATCCTAAGATAGGTAAATTAAACGTTCCTACATTTGTTTTAAAAGATAAACCTTTGTTTACCTCAAGATTTAAAATTTCATATTTAGGAGTTTGTCTACCGAATCCACAAGAACAGTGATAGTGACCTAATTGACCATAGTGTGTGTAACTATAATCTAATGGTTCTCCGCACTCTGGGCAGAAAGTAGATTCAATCATATTGTGTTGTTCAAATTGGAAAGCTTCTTTTCCTAAGCCAAAATAATCTGCTTCCATTCCAATTCTTCCAAGACGACTTACGAATGGGTCATCTGCATTAAGTACTAACTTAGCATCTGTTGTCTTTAGTACTTCTCCGATTTTATTTACCAAAATATCAATTTCACCAAAGCGGTCTAACTGATCACGGAAGAAGTTCGTAAAGACCATTAAATCTGGTTTTACTTCTTTTGATACTCGCTCAATAGAACCCTCATCAATTTCAATAATCGCTACATCTGCTTTTTTACCTGGGATTAAACTTTCATTATCAATAAAGGCTGTTGTAATACCGGTAATCATATTGGAGCCTTCGCTGTTATGAATAATGTGATGACCGCTCTCTTTAAAGATGTGGCCAACAATTTGTGAAGTTGTAGTTTTGCCGTTTGTACCACTAATAAAGATAATTTTCTCTGTTTTATCGGCTAACTTTTTTAATACATTTTTATCAATTTTCCGAGCAACAACTCCTGGAATGTTGCTTCCACTTTTATTTAACATACGACTAGCTTTTTGAGCCATCTTAGCTGCTAGTACTGATACTTTTACGGGCATTTAAAAAATTCCCCTCTCTAGACTTACTTCTATCTAGGAGTTACTTTTCGAATTTTTTCTCCATACCCTTATGAAAATCACTATAATCGCCAAAAAAAGAGGAGGTGCTAAAATGATTGGTTTATACGATGACGCTTTAGAAATAGCTTCTAATACGCTGCGAGAAATTGCCGACTATGTTCCTGGTGATTATAAAATACATCACGTGATGATAGACTCATCAGCCTTGTATCAGGAAATCCAAATATTGTTCTTATTTGAATTGGAAAAAGGTATTTTTAATAGTAAACAGCAATTACGTGAATTAAGGTATGACTTGGTTAATAAGTGTGGTATAATGTTCCAGGTTTTTGATAAAAAAGAAACCAAGCCAAAAGTTATAAAAACGTATGGAGATATAGCGATTATTAGGGAAAAAGCTTGGATTTAAAGTGAAAAATAAATTTTATAAATATGTTTTAAGAGATTAATAGAATTTAATTAAGACTATTAACAGCCGAGTTAAAACAAAGGGAGAAAAAAATGAAAAAGTATGTACTAACAACAATGGTCGCTTGTGCGATATTAACCGGATGTGAAGCTTCTTTTCACACTGAAGACGGGTATAAGCAGAGCATCGTGAATATGGGCGATAAAGTAACTTACAAAACGAATGAAGTAACACCAGACCAAGAAATTGCCGTGTTTCACCTAAAAGCGGATAAAAATAAAAATGTTTCTATACCTTACACAATAAAAGGTTTAGATAAAACTAAGGTATCTTTAAAGGTTGGAAAACGAATTTCCGAAACATCAACTTATGAAGAGGATGATTTAGTAGACTCCTCTACTCACTCTTTTGTTTATGAAAAAGAATTAGATAAATCACAAAAGGGAGAAATTCATTTTGTTGCTAAAGAATCTGGTAACTATGCAATCATCATAGGTAGCGGAGATCAAGATGAAGATGGATCCGATGTTACAGAAGATATTAAGTTCACTGCAAAACTACCCAAATAAATCCAAATATATATTGTTATTATGGGAATTAGAGGTACAAAGAAAATTTAAGAAATAGAATTTAATTATTCTATTTTTTTTAATAGTGGTATGATTTTAAAGAGAAATTTTGGAGGAAGAAATATGAAAAAAACATTAAAGAGCAGCTCATTTTGGATAGGAATTATTATAGGTATTGCTATAATAATAGCAGGACTTGCTTTATTCTATTATTCGGATGAAAAGCGGTTAGAAAAAGAACAACTAAGCGCATTAAAGCTTAGTCAAAAGAACTTAGAGAAGGACTTTAAAGAATTTAAAAGTCTTCCAGATGCGAAAAAGAATAAGAAGCAATACATAAAGCAAATTGATAAAATATCTAATAGTATAGAGTATGAATATAATGATTTGGTGGAGATAGAACCTCCAGAAAAGACAGTTTACATACATACCGGTGTGTTAGATAACCTAGAACTTATTTTAGACAACCTTGATAGTGTAGATCTTCTTATTGATAACAAACACGAAGATGCTGTAAAGCCATTTGAAGACTACATAGATGATTTAATGTTATATGTAAACAAAGATATTGAAAAACAGATTAAGAAATTAAGTAAGTAAGTTTAGTGCCCATACCGTTGTATGGGCACTAACTCTTATTTGAGAAACTAATATGTATTGACGGAAAATAACAAATTAATTGGAGTGAAGGAAATGGATGGTTCATTAGGTTTCTTGTTGCTTATGGCTATTGGGTTTGTTGCTACAGTAATGAGAAATTATAAAGATTGGAAGAACACCAAAACAATTAATTCTATTTATGGAGCTGCTACAGTAATGCTGGCTATTTTCTTGCTGTTTGCTGGGAATCAATATATACAACATAAAGAGTTTGAAAATAATTTAAATGCTGTATATCAATACTTTAGTGAGGAAGATGTGCATTATGTCACTTTAGATCTTACGGAAGTAGAAACGGATGCTGGAACATACAAAATTAAGGTAGATCAGGGTCTTGTTATGAAAGCTGATTTAATAAAAGATAAAAAGCCATTAATTGATTAATGACTTTTTTAGTATGACCTCGACTTCTATTTTGTTTTTGCTTTTCTTGATAATTCCAGAAATTATAATTCTCTCTACTTAATGCTTTAACAAAGGGAGTCATAACACCTTTAATTATCACTAGCAACGTGCTTCTTTATAAACTCAATGTAATAAGTAGCATCGTTAATAGCTTTTTCTATTGCGCTATTAATTGAATCTGAAGTCTCTTGTTCTTTATATTTGCAAAAACCTACCTCTTCTGCCCATTCTTCCACTGTATTTGGAATACTGTTGTCGTTCCAAGGTTGCAAAAAGTAACAAACCTTCATTTCTAATGATAGGTCGCCAGGTTTTAAATTGTTTAATCTTTTCATCATACCATTTCCTTTTATATCTTTTTGGATCCTATAATTTATGCTGTTTTTTTATAAAGCGTTACAATCTGCTATATAATTTAACCGTTTTATAAAGGCGGTGAATTTAATGTTAATGCTTCTAATTCTATTAATAGTGATAAGTATAATAGTTTTAATATTTAAAGTGGAAAAAAGAAAGCCTTCTTTCGCTGAAATTAAAGGACTAATGGGTGAACAAAAGGTAAATGATGTTTTAAAGCAGCATAAATTATTATATTTCCACGACACTCTGTTAAAGCAAGGTTCTGTTTCAAGTCAATTTGACCATATAATAGTTTTCCCTAACAAAACCGTAGTGGTTATAGAAACAAAGGATCGTAATGGTGTGATAACCGGTGGTGCCAATGATGAAAAGTGGTTACAAATTGCAGGGAATCAAAACCGCTACTATTTTTATAATCCTATTAAGCAAAATATAGGACATATTAATATGCTGTATAAGAAAATGGATGAATACCGTTTATATGGTTATAAAATCCTTTCTCTTGTAGTATTCACATCAGACAAGTCTGTTCTTAAGGATGTTCCTAGCGGGGTTATTCATTTAAACGAACTAAGTAGGACGTTAAATAATATAAGAGGTAAATCATTCTTTAACCGCTCTAAAAAATTTGTGGATATGTTAAAAAGAGAGGATTTTTCAAGAAGCAAGAAAGAAGTTAGGAGACATAAGGAATTTGCAAAGAGAGCTCCTCACCACAAAAAAGCAACCTAATAAACGGTTGCTTTTTATTTTCAATGTATTTCCGCATTTATAATTAGCCCTTCTCCTTCCTCGCTCTTCCCTTTGACCAAAACACCGGATACATCCTTGATATTGGAGATAGACTTACTATCCTTTACTTCCGTTATAATTTTTACCGTTTTACTTTTTTTATCTTTAGTAACTACAAATGCCTCAATAACTTTAATTTTTGTTTTATCTACTTTTTTATTAAAAAAGATCGTACTTATTGAATCCAATTCATCTGTTAATGGATTTTTGACTGATAATACGTGTTTAACCTTATAAGTGTGAACAGTTCCTTCAGAAACGTCTTTTTTGACTTGTTCTAGCCACTTATTTGTTTCCACAGCTTCTTTATTTGCACTATATGTAATACCAGCTAATACTAACGCTAATGCTATTGACCATCCGAGACTAATAAAGAGTTTACGTTTTTTATTCATACCTTCCCCCCTTTTTGTATGGTTTAATTTCTAAAATCCATTTTTAATATATTGCTTATTCCCTTTCCTTTTTGTATGAGTAATTATTTTTATAAAGAACTCTAATGTTAAAATTAAAAAAGCATCGTAATGAAAATTACGATACTTTTTATTATTTATGCTTGAGCTGTTACTAAAGTTGGTTTAGCAAAGCCCATACGAATATTGTATTGCTGTACAAAATTAAGAATTGTAGTAGCAACACCTATAGCCATACAAATTGGAACACCATTTACAGGTTGTTGTTGCTTGGAACTCAATTTCTCTCCCTTGAATTCAAAATCATCAGGAACGCTAAACAATCGAGCTGCGTGTCTAACCCTCAAGGCAACTAGCCCCGTTGGAGGCAACATACCTGTCTTTCTATAATTAGAAATACTAGGTGCTGGCTTATTAGACATTAGACGGCGGTAAGTAGAACTATGTGTGCTTGGTTTTTTTCTAGGTTTACCCTTCTTAGTTCGTTTGGACAGCATAGATGGAGTTTTAAGGTACTTCGGCAAGCATCTCCAGTTACTTCCTTGAGGAATATGTTTTCTTCTTTCCATAACTAGAGGATCTCTTGGTTGTGAAACATCGAAATAGTTAGGCATTGATGATTCTATCCCCTTGAATGCTTCCCCTACCGTCTTATAATTTTCTGGTTTCACAGTTGGTTTTGGCAATTCAATTCTTCCTATTTTTGAGCCAATAATAAATGCTCTTTTTCTCAGTTGTGGATCACCAAAATCTGCTGCACATAATACACCATAAGAAATTTCGAAATCGCTTAATTCTTCCTTTATCATTTCTAAAATTTCCCCATCATACACTGTAAGGATTTGAGGTACGTTTTCCCAACAGAACACCATACAATTTTCGTTAGCCTTAATAGCTTCTATTGATCTCTTAATAAGAGGGTAATCTGGATGGTCTTTTAGACGTTTTTTAGAACGATTTGAATTCGAGAGCGCAGTACACGGACTCCCAAGAATCATAATTGCTGATTTTTTAATATCATTTAAATCATATTCTAAAATATTGGCCTCTTCAATGTGGTCTCCTAAGTTGTGCTCATATGTTGATACAGCATCTGCATCGTAATCTAAAGCAAACTTAAGTGTAAATCCAGCCTTTTTAAATCCATAATCCATAAGACCTGCACCGCTAAATAATGAACTTATTTCTAACGGAATAGCAACATCTCTTAAAACATTTTTAACTCCTGAAAATGCATCGTTCTTAGAGTCATCAGCAAATGAACTTTCTTCCATAAAAAAGTCAAATGAAAGTTGTCCAGCGGCCACTTTGTTTAACTGACTTTTTTTCAGGTAAACTTCGAACTTCTCTTTCAACTCTAATCTTGGCTTAATATCAATAACCTTAGAAATTTTTCTTAATGCTTTTTTGCTCACATTCTTAGCTTTAGAAATTAATGTATTGCTTTCTTGTGAGTTAACATTGTCTTCAATTTCTACGTTTTGATAGCCTCGTACACGAATTACATCTTCAAAGATTTCAATGTCTAATTGATCTGCGCCTGAGAAAGCAGCTAAAGCTTGCTTATCACGAACATCTATTACAGATTTTAGCTTTCCTGCTCTTCGTCTTTTAATTTTACTGCCTAAATTAAGAGCCGGAACTAATTTTTTAGATAGCGACTCGTGTCTATGACTTAAAGCTTTTTTCTTTGAAACAGTAATTGTTCTTTCGGCAAGTTCTTTCTCTTTTTTAGTAGGTTTAAGTTGTCTATAAGAAACTGTGTTTCCTTCTTCTGATGATGGAACAATTAAAATCTCTTTTGTATTGTAATCGACAATATACTTAAACTTAGTACCTGCTTTAAACATAGTCTTCATTAGCTCTATGTCTTGGATATAAAGTCCTCTCTTACTTTTCTTTGCTTTGCGTTTCTTTATGATATTATTCTTAATAGAATTAATTAATTTCATTATTAAGCACTCCTTAAAATAGATATTTTCTATATAATAGGAGATATTTTTAATAATTGATAAAAAATGTAAAAAACACAAAAAAGAAGACTAGAGCCCTTTTGCTCTAGTCTTCTTTAAATGACTTTACTCTGTTTATTTCTTCATTCGCAGCTGTTATAAATAATTTTAATTCTTTAATTTCATTGGTTAGCAATTGCTTGGTTTCACTGCGGCTTACCTTTGGTAGATCATCTGTATAACTTTTTAGCTTAAATTCTAATTCATCTCTCCAAGAAACCATTGTCTCAATTCTATTAAAGCGTGGTGCTTCTTTTCCGCTATCATTTGTATTCGGCAGAAAAATCTCTCCTTGTTTTTTCATACTATTTTGCCCAGTGTGAGACTAGTGTATCCTTTTATATTTACTTAAATTCATCGCAAAAAAAGGTGCCATTATTATTCGGCACCAAATTCTTTAATATCTGTTTTTAATTTTAATATGTTTTTTGGCTTTTCTAGTTCTTCATTCTCAACAAGGATCAGAGTAGAAATCTTTGTTGCATTCACATATTCTCCAATTAATCCATCTAACACAGCTATCATTGATTCTGCGATAAAATCTTCAACATCCTCAGAACTATAAACTACCCCTTTGATATGAATGAAGATATCGAGTTTGCCTGGTTCATTTTCGGATTCTTCTAGTTCATAAAAGATATCCTTTGAACTTATTGTTTTATCGTCAAAATGGATAATAACTTCTTGAGCGGTTGCTTGTCTTAAAGCAGTAAAATTCCATTTATCTTTTAACTTTTGTGGAGCAGAATTTATAAGAGAATATACAGTTTCAAATAAGTCAGTATTTCCGTTGGCTGTGACAATAAATTCTTTCTTTCCTTCTGATAAATTTGTTACTATTTCAAATCCTAAATAAGGATTATATTTCTCAAGACTTTTATAAATCTTATAAAAAACTTTTTGATAGTTATCTTTATTGATCTCACGAAATTCCTTTTCGTGAAGAGAAAACCATTTCCAGAAGCGTCTTGGATTTCTTTTGACAAAAGTTGATAGCATATAATCCCTCTTTCCTGTTTGTTTATATATGTACTTAATTATCTTTTTTTAATGAGTTTTCTTTTTTAAATTATAATTCACTTAGAAACTAGTGAAAGTGAGTGGATTTAAATGAAGGCAACCTTTGATATCAATCGAGTGTTATTACTGGATACAACATTTGAACCTCATATGCTTGATGAAGGTCAAGCAGTCATAGGAGCAATAGAGGGTGAAAGTGTTTTTATGGTTAAGATAACACCTCAACAAATGGATATTATTCGATTGCAAGCAAAAGCTGAGAGCCAATTAGGTTCTTATGAATACGCCAAAAAAGCATATAGTGAATATAAAGAAATCCAAAAATCAATGCGTGAAACAGAAAGACAACTATTGAAAAAACTTCAAAATGTGTGCCCCCACAACGACACATATATGGTAAAGGATGATGAATTTTTAAATATTGATGAAGATCCTTACCATAAATGCAAAGATTGCGGTAGCATAGTAAAATAATTAAATTACATTTGATACTTGCAATGGGAGAAGCAAGCGTTAATTTTTTTGATAATGTTCACATATGAAACTTTATTGTTCGCAAATCACTACATATTTTGAGAAAATCAGGAATAATGTGCCATTAGAATTCTATAAATGATAAAATAGGTTAATAAATCTCTACATAGGGGGATTCTGATGGGAAAGTATTCGCATAAATCCGATAATGATCTTGAAATAATGCGTTTAAAAGGAGGAGACTCTATAAATGACTCGCTTGATATAGAAATTGAGTTAGAGAATAGAGGTTACGAGCAAGATGAGAATGGTTATTTCGCATTTGAGCCTGAGCATAAACCTAACATACATAACGCTGATTTTGCGAGAAATGAAACATCCGGATCCGGTGATTGGTTTCTGTTTAAATTTATCCTGGGGGGCGCTTTTGTAATCTTTTGTTTGTTTGGGACCCCTGTTATTGTTGGATATGCAATTAATTTTTCTTTTTATATTTATATTGGTTTTATTTTGACTTTCACTTTTATGTATTTGGCTAAAGCTGCCTTACCAACATTAAACGCCCTCTTCTACTTGGGTTGCTTTGCGCTTATGACAAGGTTTTATGCAGACTTGGTAGGCTATTGGGAACATACAAGTTATCTAACGTATATCTATAGTGATAGCACACATTTTTTAGATTCGTTTAAATATGCTGTAATTTACATAGTCTATATAGCCATTGTCCCTTATTTACTATTTAAGGCTATTAAAATGATTACTTTGGCTACACAAAATAAAAAGGAAAAGTCTAACTTAGACGCTTAAGATTAGTTCTATTATTTAAGAAGGAGCGACCAAAAATATTGGTTGCTCCTTCTTTATTTGTCTATTTAATTTGCAATAAAAAATATGTGATTTCGAAAAGAATATTTGGAATTAAAATGATCAAAGGTCATATATTTAAAATCGTGGTTTATTTTACTTGCAGGAGGAATAGAGATGAAATCAAGATTAAGTTTATCAAAATGGGTAGTATCATTATTATCAATCTTAGCTTTAGCGGCAACTTTTATTTTCGGGCCGGCACTTAATGCATCCGCTACTATTAATTATGGAGAAGAAGTATCTGCTGTAGCTAACAGATATGTGGGTAGCCCTTATAAGTATGGTGGAACAACGCCAAAAGGTTTTGATGCAAGCGGATTTACACAATATGTTTATAAGACAGCAGCTACTAAAATAAATATACCTAGAACAAGTGCATTACAATATAAATCGGGTACATCCGTTAAGTCTAACCAATTAAAGAAAGGTGATCTTGTATTCTATGCTACTTCGGGTAAGAAAGATGTAGTATCATTTGTAGCTATATATAATGGGGATGGAACTTTCACAGGTACTACCTCTAAAGGAGTGAAGGTTGTTAAAATGACTGATAAGTATTGGAAGGATAAGTATGTTGGTGCAAAAAGGTTGATTAAGCAATAGAACCTATTTTGTTTAAAACACTGCAAAAACAGCTATAAATTATAGGGGTCAAGAATAGACAAAAAGAGAGTCACATCAATTGTGTGACTCTCTTCACAAATTAAATAAATAATAAGCTAGCCAACGCTAGTACTAGACCTACTGCCCAAAATCCGCGAACTACTTGAACTTCACTAAAACCGCTTAGTTCATAGTGATGATGTAAAGGACTCATTTTAAAGATCCTTTTCTTTCTAATCTTGAATGAAAGGACTTGTAAGATAACTGATAGTGTTTCTACTACAAACACTCCACCAATAATAGCTAGTAAAACTTCAATTTTTAAAATTACAGCCATTCCTACCAATGCTCCACCAATAGCGAGAGATCCTGTGTCTCCCATAAATACTTTTGCTGGATTTTTGTTGAACATTAAGAAACCAAGTAGGCTTCCTACAAATGCTACTGCAAACATTCCTACTTCTGAATTTCCTAAACTAAATGCGATAATTCCAAATGTACCAATTGAAATAATACTTGTTCCTGCTAATAAACCATCTAAACCATCTGTAAGATTTGTTGCATTTGTAGTGCCAATCACAAGGAATAAGACAAATACATAATAGAACCAAGATAGCTCAATAGATGTTTCTGTTCCAGGTATATGAAGGCTTGTATCTAGGCCTTGTTTATGTAGGAAGAATAAGAAAACAATTGAGATCACAAACTGAGCAGCAAGCTTTTGCTTACTTGTTAGTCCAAGATTTCGTTTGAAATAGATTTTAATAAAATCGTCTAGAAAACCAATTGCTCCGTTTCCTAATGTGATAAAAAGTAGCAATAAAATTTCCGGCTTAATTTCAATAAATGATAAAGTAGTAATAGTTAAGGTAAACAGGAATAATAACCCACCTAGTGTTGGTGTACCTGACTTCTTTTTATGTGATTCCGGCCCTTCTTCTCTTATGCTTTGGCCGAATTGAAAATTCTTAAGTAAATGGATAAAATGTGGTGCTAATAATATAGAAATTAAAAATGAATTGAAGAATAACATAAACAATTTCATTTATAAGTTTTCCCCTTTTTATGTAGTTTTGGAACTTCTTTTAAAGTGTTTAATAAAGGAAGTAAATAACCTTTGAAAAAATCCAAAAAAATATTTTTATTCTTTTATAAAAAAGAAGCCAAAAAACATTATGCCATAAATGGGTGATAAAATGATATTAGAAAAATATGACTGGAGGCTTTATTTTGGAACTGGAAAATTGGTCGCATTCAGAGATAATGGTTTTAGAAGAAAGTCCTAAAAGCGGTGGTGAGTTAGTAACTCTCGGACTACGTGGTACTTCAAATAAATACTATTACATACTAAGTGGAGATTCAAAAAAAGGATTTTCGATAAAATGTATGAGTAGTGTGGGGCGTAATCAAACAAATATTAAGTGGTTTATGCACTATTATATTGAGCAAGAAATGAAGCGATACTTATACGAAACATACCCTAGTCTTGAGCTCAAAGAAGTTTTTGCTAATCGTCCATATATTGAAAGTACTTTTAGTGATGAAAAATTTGTTCCCCAACTTAAATTAAAAGACTGCTTCTTACACTTTTCTACAGTTATAACTGCTACCTTTATCGCTATATTAGCCATTGCTGTTTGTTTTGTTTTAATAGCTATTAATCAAACCTTATTGCCTTTAGTATTTATTATTGTGTTAGCGACTTCTTATTATATGAGCACAAAAGATGTATTTAAATCTAGAATGGTTCAATACCAAATATTTAAACACTATTGTAAACAGTTTAACTATATCTAAACTTGCATAGTAATATTAAAAGGCTATTGGTGAAATAGCCTTTATGTTTTATATTTTTCTTAAGTATTAAAAAGTTTTGTAGAAGGGTTCCAGTTTTGCTTAGTGCTTCTACCTTGCAGTACAGAAACAACCTCATACCCTAACACTACTGGGATTTCTAGATCATCTTCATCATCTTTTCTTTCCATTTGTAAAATATCAAAGAGCTCAAATTGCAAACTTTCATTAGTTACTTGGTTGATAAAATCATCCATAAATCTTTCCACAGTGCTTTTAAATATAGAGAGTTTATCCTTAGAGTAGAAATCGACGGTATATTTACCATCAGGACCACTACCTAGAGGGTTAATTGTAGATATACTTGAGTATAAATTAGAAAGTTTCGCTCCAGCATCAAAATTATTTAGTAAGTAGCGAAATGCTAATCCTTCGTTAGGTTTATTAAGTTGTACTTTGACTCTAATGGTGTTATAGCCTTGCATTTAATCATCATCCTTTTTTATTTTGTTATGTTTTTATTTTACTTTCATTTTGCCGCAAAAAATAAAATAAGGAAAATGGTTATGTCTAGGTGTGCATTCAGTAAACGTTTTGGTTATATTAGTTACTTTTTGTTACCTATCAAAAGATGTAATATACACAAAAATATTAGTGTATGAAGTTAATTCCTGAATTATATTATGTTTGTCTCTTCTTTGATTACTTTTTGTTACCACGAGACTCACTATATATGTATTTTGAGTTATATGTAATGCTTGGAAGTTTATTATAAAGAAAAAACCACTAAGAATAGTTATATTCTTAGTGGTTTTATAGTGCTCATTATCGTACTGAACCGCCTGAAAGAGATTGTTGAGCCAAAGCAACTAAACGTTTAGTAATCTCTCCACCTACAGAACCATTAGAACGAGCAGTAGTTTCTGCACCTAATTGAACACCAAATTCTTGAGCAATTTCCCATTTCATTTGTTCAATTGCGCTTTCTGCACCTGGGTTCACCAGTTGATTAGAGTTGTTTGAACGTGATTGTTTAGCCATTTTATATGACCTCCTTGTAAGTTTACTTGTAATATCTGCTTGCAAGGAATCTTTTATACACGCTTTTTATTATTTTTTTATTTTTTTTAAGAAATTAACATATTTGCTATCTCTGCATTAGTATCTTGACGTACTTTTAGCATTTTCATAATAGTAGCTTGTTGCATTTCTACCTTTGTAAGCTCGCTAGATACATTTGATAAATCTATTGCCTGTATTTTATTTAGACTATCTTCATAGTTAGCAGCTAGCTTTTGATTATTTTGGATCCTAAAATTAATTTTATTAACTAAGGAACCGGCAGTAGATTGTTGTTTAGAAACCAAATCAATAGCTCTATCTAATCTATCTGTAATATCTGATGGGATAGTTGATAAGTCTTCAATACCTAGTTTATTTAAGCTAAGTGAAGCAAAACTCATCGTTAAATCTCCGGCTCCACTATTGAAATTCATATTACCTTCACCTGTTGTGACAATCTGAGCGTTTTTAAACATATTCCCAAAGTTGTTATTGCCGCTTGTATCAGCTACAGTAGTACTGAACTCACCATCATCAAAAAGCCATTCACCAATTAGTTGATTACGGGATACATTGCCACTGTAGTTATCTGATACCTCGGCATCACTCAAAGCTCGACTATATATTCTTGCATTGTCGATAGTACCAAAAACTTGTCTTGAATAACCTCCAGCACCAACATCATTTTCTCGTCCAAATCTTAAATCAATGTCCTTATCAGCATAGCCGCCTGTAGTAAGGGTAAAGGTAGAATCGAGTTTACCGTTTATATAGATTTTTGCGATGTTATCCTCAAATACACCTGAGATAGTTGTATCTTCTCCTAAGTTTACTTTACCTACAGAGTTATAGTAAGTTTTGGTTGGAGTTGTACCCTCTTTGTAAATAGATACTTTTCCTGAGCGGTTAACTGTTAAATAGTAGTTACCACCTTTAGCTAAAACTAGTCCTCTATCTTCTCCCGTAGCACCTGATGAATAACTATCTAAATTCACTGTCGCTTCCATTGTTATTGAGGTTCCTTGAACTTTTAGAGTGTCATTATTTTTAACCTTTACCATATCACCTAAATTAGTGAGTTTAAGTTTTCCGTCGATGTTGTCACTTGTAATTTTTTTATTATTATAAGTAAGTCCATTTAATTGATCCTGAATTTGAGTTTGTAGCTTTGTTAGTTTTTCTTGAATAGTTGTTTTATCAGCGGAGCTAGTAGTACTAGATTGATACTGAACCGCTAAAGTTTTCATTTGCTTTAAAATATCCGATACGTTTCCATATGTATCTTGAACAATCTCTGCCACTGACTTAGCATCCATTAAATTTTGTAAACCGGCTGTATAACCATTTAACTGTGCTTTTAATCTTTCGCTTACAGATAAAGCGGCCGCGTCATCTTTTGCACTATTCACCCGATTTCCAGTAGTATATTGAGTCTGTAATTGTTGATATTTTTGGTTTAATTTTAAGTAGGTTCTTTGAATATTTAGATAGTCTGTATTAAAAATAGTCATACCTATCCCCCCTTTTTTATAGGAGGAATATATTCGGTTTTGACATTATAGCAAGCAGATTTTTGAAATAGCAAAAAAGGCTATTACCGTAATAGATAAAGCCATTTTTTACTCATCGATTAAATATTGATAAAAGAGTGTCTAAGTTGTTTTTTTCTGTGTCTTGAACTTGTTTAAGTAGTTTTGTTACAGTAGTTTGTTGAATCTGAGCTTTTGTAAGTTCACTTGATACATTTCCTATATTAGCCTTTACAATATTGTCGATGCTTTCTTGATAAATGGCGGCCATCTTATCATTATTTGAAATTCTATAATTGATAGTATTCTCATATGCTCCTGCCTTAGATCTTTGGACAGTTACTAAGTTAATAGCACGATCTAATCTTTCTATAATGTCTGAGGGGACTTGCGACAAATCTTGAATTCCTAGTTTGTTTAAAGTAAGTGTAGAAAAGTTCATATCTAGTTTTCCTAAACCCGAACCAAAAGACATACTTGGGTCTGTTGTTGCTTGAATTTCCGCATTTCCCATTAGCGTACCATAGTTATTATTGCCGCTAGTGTCATATGCAGTATAGTCAGCATCATTGAAAAGCCACTCTCCCGTTAAGTGATCACGCGTAACATTGCCGCTGTAATTATTAGAAACTTCCGTGTCACTTAATGCTCTATCATATATCCTAATATCATCTATTGTTCCATCTAACTGTCTTTGGAAATTATTATTGTCTTCTAATCCAATACTTGCATCAGCTTCTCTGTCGTTGTAACCTGCACTCTTTAATGTAAAAGTTGAATCTAATTTACCGTTAATATAAATTTTTGCTGTGGTTCCATCAAACACTCCGCTTATTGTTGTATCTTGACCTAATATTATTTTACCAACAGACTCACGATATCCACCTGGTGCAGAACCATATTTGTAAATACCTACGTTACCTGTAGAATTTACGGTTAAATAATAGTTCCCATCTTTCCCAATTACCAGAGCTCGATCATCGTAGAGGGTGCCAGAATTGAAACTTTTTAGATTAACTTTTGCTTCAAGTGTAATGGAAGTGCTATTCATTTGAAGGGATGAGCTATCTGCAACTTTTACCACATCGCCATATGATGATAAACTAAGTTTTCCATTGACTGAATACGTAGTTATTTTTTTGTTATTAAATGTTATATTGCTTATCTGTTCATTTATTTGATTTTGTAATGAGACCAGTTGCGTTTGAATAGTGTTTTTGTCTAATGTACTTGTTGTGCTACTTTGATACTTCACGGCTAACGTTCTCATATCCTGTAACATATCAGATACATTTTCGTATGTTCCGTCAATGAATTGTGCAATAGAGTGGGCATCATTTAAAACCTGCGTATCTGTGTTAAAACTATTCATTATTGATTTTAATCGCTCGCTAACTGCTAAGCCAGCTGAATCATCAACAGCAGAATTAATGCGATTTCCTGTAACATACTGAGTTTGTAAATCCTTTAAAGAGTTGTTGACCTTATAGTTAGTATAGAGTAGCTGTGTATATATTGAGCTTAGTGATGACATTTTCATCCCTCCTTTTTATAAGGAGGAATATAAATGGATTTTCAGCTTGAGCAAGTAGATTTTTTAAATAGCAAAAAACTTATATAACAAGAGCTATACAGGCTTTTAATACTTAGAAATATCTAAGGGTGAAACTAACATACTTATAGTGTTCTTGTTGAACTTTTGAATACTCTCTAACAAGTCGGATACCGTACCTTGTTGCATTTGAAATTTAGTGAGTTGACTTGAGACTTCTTGTGTATTTGCGCTTCTAATATCATCTACACTGGTTTGATACTTTTCAATTAACTTTTGGTTGCTCTCAATTCTCGAATCTATAGAATGGGTAAAAGCTTCGGTTTTTGCTATCTCTGATGAAATTAAGTCCAGTGCTCTATCTAACTTATCAGAGGTATTCGATTGTATCTGCGATAAATCTGCAATGCCAAGCTTACTTAGTGTTAAAGTTGAGAAGCCAATCTTCATATTGCCTTCACCTGTACTAAAGTTCATATTTGCATCAGAATCAGTAATTACTTTAGCGTGCCCAGAAAAAGTTCCAAAACTATTGTTGCCGCTTGTATCGTATACGACTGAATTTAAATCACCATCATTAAATAACCATTCGCCTTGTAAGTGGTCCCTTGTCACAGTACCCTTATAATTATTTGAAACTTCCGTGTCAGATAATGCTTTGTCATATATTCTTATATCATCGATAGTTCCGGTAAACTGTCTTTTAAATTTAGGGCTATTTTCAAAACCAATTGTTAGATCTGCCTCTCTATCTTCGTAACCTGAACCTGGTAATGTGAAAGTTGAATCCAATTCACCATTAATATAAATTTTCGCCGTATTACCATCGAATACACCGCTAATAGTTGTGTCTTGACCTAAACCAACTTTACCTACTGATTCACGATAACCACTTGAAGATGTCCCGTATTTATATATACCTACGCTACCTGTAGAATTAATCGTTAAATAATAGTTGCCGTATTTCCCTAATACAAGAGAGCGGTCATCGAGAGTTGTACCAGGAGCGTAACTTGTTAGGTTTACCTTTGCTTCCATTGTTATAGAGCTGCTACTCATTTTTAGAGCTGAATTATCTGCCATTCTAATTGCATCTTCATATTCCGATAAATCTAATTTACCTTTAACAGAATCAGTCGTTATTTTTTTGTTTTCGTATTTGAGATTTTTAAATTGATTTTGAATGTCACCCTGTAACAGCAAAAGCTGCTGTTGTATATTATTCTTTTCTTCTATACTTGTGGCCGAATCTTGATACTTTGTCACCAGATCCTTCATTTGTCTCAATGTATTGGCTGTTTCTTGGTATGTAGTCTTTACTAACTCAGTAGCAGACTTTGCATCTGTCAAATTCTGAATTCCTGTAGTATAGCTGTTAACTTGAGATTTTAAACGTTCGCTTAAACTTAAACCTGCAGCATCATCGTTAGCACTATTGATACGGCTCCCTGTAGAAATTTGTTTTTGAAGTCGCTCTATAGTTTCAGTAAGCTTGTAATTATTTTTTGGTAGTTGGATATATGCTGAATTAGAAATTGTCATAGTATCATCCCCCTTCTTTTCTTAGAGGACTATAAATGTTTTTTCTAAAGCAGCAAGCGTTTTTTGTAAAATGCTATTCTGAATAACAAAATACGGTTCAATGTGGTAATAATGGTTAAATGATGAAATATGCTTTTTCCCTTTTCCTTATGTGCTATAATATGGTCAAAGAAATGAGTAAGAGGTGTAACAGATGGCTAAATCTACACTACCTAAATATTTCGTAATGGAAGTATGGGATGAGATCAGAGCTCATATAAACATTCCGGACATTCAGGAATGCTTTAAGGAAAAAGATGAAAATGCAATCATTGAAAAAATTTACAATGAGTCCTATGTAAGTAATGAAATATATGAAAATTCATTTATTACTAATGAATTAGAAGTTAAAGAAAGCCTAAGAATTAATAAGAAAAGAAGAAATCAAACAAAAAAGCGGTGGGTTCAGTCTTCTATAAAGGACTACGAGAAAGGTACATCAAAAAAGTTAAAAGAGTTACGTTTGGAGTATGAGGAATTAACTTATTTTTACGAAGAGAAAGCTAAGTCGAATTTGGTACACAAGTTCCTCGGAGAAAATCCACAAGATATTATTGAAGAAACAATTCTTCAATTAAAATCTTGGTGCGATGATCCAAACAGTTATCTCGCTAATTATCCTTATATCCTAGAAAAGTCTAATTCACAAATTGAAAAAGCTTTAACAGCGGATATTACTGTCTTATTGGGTGATTTATTACTTAGAAAGTACAATGGTAAGATACAAGATGTAATAGTAGAAAAACCATACTCTTATGTGGACCACCCTGTTTTTTCAGAAGTCCGTGGAAAACTTGAACTGGAAGAGGAATTGACAGAAGATGAAAATGTCAAACATTATTACAACGATTATAATGTTACTCCTGATTATAATGCCCAGATGATTGTCGAATCTGAATATGCTCAACAAAAACAAGTTGGTGTATTAGATAAAACTGACGAAAGAATTTTTGCGGAAGTTTTAAATCACAGAAATGGTCTCTTCGCCACGAAAAGGAAGATATTTGTAGAAGTTGGGAAGATAATTAAAGCTCTTTATAAATCAGATAATCTTAACACATATAAATTAGTGGCCGAACGATTAGTGAAAATGAGAAACGTTTCTTTTAACATAATAACGAAAGACAGATATTTAGCATTCGGTTTATTTGATTATGTAGATGTAAGGGATGAAGATGGAGTTTGGATGGCTGAAATCACCGTCAACGAGCAAATTTATCAAGAATACCTTAATAAGCAAACAATTAGGATGTATAAAGCGGTAATTCAAAAGTTTGAATTACCTATCTCAAGAATACTTATATTCGCTTTGCAGAAAGAAAGGTTCTTAGGAAAAGACGATCAACCTAACAAGCAAGTGTATCCGTATATTTTCTTCCTTGCCAAGGTAAGATTTAAAAATAAAAACCGAAAAGAAAATTACAAACTTATAGAAAATTCACTTCAAGAAATGGTTAGTAACGGAATTTGTATAAAAGAAT
>Ga0268252_1000660_pt1 | contig 21703 bp, 21 predicted proteins | sample AgamicMgSfrz_FD_200244 | JGI IMG/M metagenome (GOLD analysis project Ga0268252, IMG submission 200244) | Agave microbial communities from Guanajuato, Mexico - Mg.Sf.rz (v2) (version 3) | ecosystem: Host-associated > Plants > Phyllosphere > Phylloplane/Leaf | place: Guanajuato, Mexico | collected... | reverse complement strand
AAAAGATTCTCGTTCACAAAATTCGAATTATTGATGTGTTGGTTATTGCATTTCTAGGAGCTTTCTTTATGTTTTATGAAAGTCGCTCGGGAAATGGAGGAACTCTACTTCCTTTTGAAACTATGCTGAGAGGATGGTTAGAAGACACACTTCCATGGAGACCTAGAACTAAGGAAATATTCTTTGCTTTTCCGTTACTTATGGTTATGATTGGTATGTGGAATGTAACAAAGTGGGCTAGACTTGCTCTTCCTTTTGTTGCTGTTGGTTTTGCTTCTGTATTTAATACATTTACACACTTCCATACTCCAATGATAGCGTCAGCTGGCAGAAGTGTTATTTCAATATCATTTGGATTAGTGATAGGATTGGTTTTAGTAATTATTATCCGAACTATAATAGAGGTATTCGGAAGAAAAGATAATTAATTTAAATAATTATAGTATTCGTTAAAGAAACAAAGCAGAGTATAACTACTAATTATATTTAGGTTATACTCTGCTTTTTTTTGCTGATTATTCAGGTACAGTTTCAGTCGAAGAAGAACTGTTACTAGCTGTGTTCTCTGCATTTGTTTCTGAGTTAGTAGTGCCCACAGTTCCATCTAAGTTAGGTCTGTAAGCAATTTGTTTATCGTTTGCATACTTTTGTATTGCTTGAATTAATTCTGTTTGTTTTTGTTTTACTCCAATATATCTTTCAGATAAATCTTTAGCCGGAGCTCCTTCTAAAGCCATGGCAAATGTTCGATGTTGGTATTGAATTAATATAAGTAAATTTTGATGAATAGTGGCAATATCTCCATCAACCGCAGTAAAACTGTCATCTATTTTAGCTACAATATCATTTGATTTAGGAATAATTGCTCGCACATGGTTTTTAAAGCCTTCAATTGAAAGGGTGCCTGCAACTGTTGCATCCACATCCTTATTAAAACTTCTTAATAATTCATTCGAACTAGAGATGATAGGGTTTACAAATTTAAGGTAATCATCTAATCTATTTTGCTCTTCTAATAAACCTTGCGTTATTTTCATTGTTTCTTTTAAATCAGCATCTTTGTCAGATATAGAAGATGCCTTAATATAATTATCCAATGCACTTTTAAAGTTTTTAGCTTCAAGTTGGGTATCTCCATCTTTGTAGTACTGAACCCACAATTTGTTTAGTGTATCTTTGTATGCTTTATCATAATTAGCTTCTTTTTCTGAAAAGTTTTTCATACGCATTGCTTTTTCGAAATCTACTTTTGCTTCTTCATATTTTCCACCTGTATATTCATTATTTGCTTTTATTAGCACCTCGTCTCTTTCATTTGAAAAACAACCAGTTAATAATGTCGATGAGATAGCTGTCATAGAAAGAACCATTAACAATTTTTTGTTAAACAATTTTTTTCACCTCTCTTAATTTTGAATTTTATATCACTGGTTCTCTTAAAAATCAATAAAATGATATGAATATATTAGATATTTGGAAAAGTAGGTTATAATCTTTAATAGATTATACGGAAAGAGGTGAGGGGAATGTTTAAACCCAAACAAGTAGCTCCTTTCTTTTCAATGACACCAATGCAATTTTCAGAGTTATTAAAGGAATTACATGTTGTATATCCGCTTAATCAAACTCCAATGGGTTCCTTTTTACTAACTGAAAAAGATTTCCCTTTTATTGAATCATACATAAAAACAAAAATGTTGTTTGGGAATAAAAAGTTAACGCTTGTACATTTAAAGGATTATGTTGATAAGAAGACTCTTGGAGAAGCGGGCAATGTACCAAATTGGATGTATTTAATTCGTAATTCGTCATAGAAAAATCCTAACTTAGCTAAAAATTAGGATTTTTTTCCTTTATTATTCCCGTAGGCTGATATTAAGTATTGAGATAAATTACTATCTACGCTTTCTTTGCTCATGTTTCCCATAACTGTAATCGGAAGCATTTTTTTCACATCTTTTGAATAGCCATACCCATACATATAATGATATATTTTTTGATTTGCGGATATTTCATAATAAGGAAATGGGTTTTTAGTAAACTCAAGAATATCTTTAGGATTTATTTTGTACCCATAAAATAAAACTGTTTTCTTTTTCTGAATTAAGTCATTAATTAACAATAGGTTTTCTTTATTTTCAAATTCACCCTTTGTAAACATAAAAATGTTATTATTTTTAATCGCTTCCTCTTTTTCATTGGCATTTAATGATTCCCACTGTAAAAAATAAATTTTATTACTTTTTATACGTTCACCAAAAGTTACTATTTTTAGGGATGCCTCTGACTCTTTTATTTCATTAGGAATTAAAACTTTTTGCTTTTGTATATGGACTAAAACTATGTTTCCTATCAAAATTAAGAGTAACAATGAAATAAGTACAATATACGCTTTTTTTAACATTATTTATATATACCACCTTTTATAAACGCTTCTTAAAAACCCCATGCTTCCATTGACAATCAATACAAAGCACTTTTTGGTATGTGATGGTATCTTTGTTCTTATCCCATCCACCGCCACCACGACCCCATTTATTTATTTCATCATAAATGTCCGATTTAATTGCTTTATTGCATAAATCGCAAACGTATTTTCTGGATTTTGGTGATTTATTCAGGTCACTAGTTGTAGACTTTTTCGATTTATTATTTTTGGAATCTTTGTCATTGACGCTTTTTTGTCCTAACCAGCCCATTAAATCGTCTTTTTCCTTATAACTTTTCACTTTTATCTCATAAAACTTTTTATAAGCCAAAGCCATAGCTTCTTCATAACTATGTGTGTTTTTAACTGTTTTAGTACCTTTAGTAGCTAATTTTCCACTATGAAAAACAACCTGCAATTCATTATAAGATAATCGATTAATTTCAATATTATAGAATCTGAACTTATTTGCCTTAAAATCTAAGAGTATTAACTCCTTTAAGAATATATTTTTTACCACATAAGCACCTCTTTTCATAAAAAAGAGTAGAACTACATCATAAACGTTTGTATTTCATCTTTACTTAGTTCTAATACCTCAGTATAAATACTCGATTTATTTGCTTTTGTAAATGCTATTTGTGAAATATTTGCCAAAAAATCTTGTCTGCGCACGTTATCAACAGCAACAAAAACATTTCCTCCGTTAACGATATAACCCATATCATCAAATTCTATTGTTTCTTTGACTTTCTTTTTCCATTTCACATTTAATATTATAAATTCATTTCTCGATAAAATTTTGTAGTTATCAAAAGCACACGTTACTATAAAATAGCTTAAATTATCCTTTTTTACTATTAAATTGTAATGCTCTTTAATTGTTTCTTTTTCATAAAGCACTTATTTAAAACCCCCAACTATTTAGTATTTATTAATCTTTTCCCGTTTTATAAAGAAGTCCCTTTTATTTACCGAAATAGCACCTTTAAATTAAATAACTTTAGAAAGAAACCGTTAATGTAAGTAGAGAAAGGGGGCAATATGGAGTATACAACACTTTTTAAAACCCTATTTAATAATTTTTCATCAATATTAGAGCCATACTTAAATTGGTATATTATTATCTTTATATACTCTCTTATTTACTTTATGTACTTTATTTATGTAAATAAAATAATGGGAAAAGAAATGCAAAAAAGAAAAGAAATTATTCAGGATATTCATTTGTATAAAATAACACATCCAAATGAGCTATATCCTAAAGTTAATGACGATAAAATGAAGAGTATATTGCATTATAATCAACCTGAATACCCAGAAAGTTATTATTTAGCTCTTGAAAATATTGTAAAGAGGTGGAAAGTAAAGCCTTTAAGAGCCTTATTTTTAGTAATAATACAGTATTGGTTATTTCTATCTTTACTAACTTACTGTCTATCACTAAAAGGGAACATTAACGACTACAACATGTTCTATTATGTGGACATAGTTTTAATGGGATTTCTCCTATACGGTAAGAGACTTATTTGGTTACGAGTAATTTCTTTGATTGCAGCTATTATTGCCTACCGTTTTTTTACACCTGAGGCGCTTCTATTTACTGGGTTAGTTTTCTTTTACAGATTACTAAGTACAAACTATTTAAAATTAAAAAAGACACACAAAAAGCAAAAAAGCACTTATAGTGAAAAAGAAAACAACTAAGCGCTTTTTTGCTTTTAATTTAGTTTGTCTTATTATTCTATATCGTTAAATACGTTTTTAACCTGTTGTTGATTTAGCATCTCTTCTAAATCCGGAATAATATATACCTCTCCATATTTTTCAGTCATGTGTAAAGGAAATTCTTTATAAAGTTGCACAAATGTATCTGGTTTTAATTCTATAATAGATTGAACATCGTTTACCAATATGCCGTAATCAATATTAGTACCTTTTACTATAATTATTTTATTTTCAGCATGCCTTGTCATTTTTTTGCTACTTAAAAAATATTCAAACTCAATAATAGGGATAATTCTGTTCTTATAAGCAAATACACCTTCTATATAATCAGGATATGAATTCACCTTTTTTATTCTATTATCATGTTGGGTGTCAGCATCATAATTAACTTTCTCAATTATAACGATATCCCGAATATTAATAGCAAATTGTTCTTCTGAAGTATAAAAAATTAAAAACTTTGGACCTTTTTTCTTCATTTAATCACCTCTTTCTCATTAAATATCGAATATTTATGCTAAAGATAAACTCATATATAAATACAAAATACAGACAAGCCCTTTTTAATAAAGTTCTTTTAATTTAATTACCTCATCCATTAAAGAAGGAGAGAACACATTTAAAAGAAATGAATAAAGATGATTTTTTTAAAAATAAAACTGTTAAAATAGGCGAATAAAAATATGAGTTTTAATTTCGTTTTCTTTAAACTTAACAAGGAGGGGCGCTATGAAAGTATTTCATTATAGATATATTTTAACTATACTTTTTTTCTCTGTTTTAACCACTGTGTCATATTACACAACTAAAACAATGTTTATTAATTTAGAAAAAGGACAGCTAAGTGATGCAGTTATTTTATCTCCTCAAACTGTGACGTTTGTAGATGAAACAGAAACGAAAAAGCAAAAAGATTTAGTTTTATCACAAGTTCAAGCTATATATGAAATGGACCAAAAAGTAGAAAGCGACCAAGTTAAAAAGTTACGTGATTTCTTAGCAAGTGTTGTAGACCAAAAAAGATTATTACAAGATGCCCAAGAAGAGGCTTTAACTAATTCTGAAAGTGTCAAAATTAGTCGAGACCCCTATATAAAGAAAATATATAACCCTTATACTTTTACAAATAAAGAACTCAATTCGTTCTTTGATGAAGAAATAGTAGACTTAAATCGAATGAAAGAAGTATTCTCAAAAGAACTAGAAAATTTCTATTCCACTGGAATTACACAGGAAAAGTTAGAGGAACAAAAGAAGAAGTTTATAAATAATGCCATCTTCTATCATTATGATGAGACAGTTAGGACATTGTTACTTAACAAGATATCTGCACATCTTGAGGCAAACTTTATATTAAATGAGCAAGAGACGGAAAAGAAGAAACAAGAAGCGTTAAAAACAGTTACTCCTGTTACTACAACTATTCAAAGAGGAGAACGTATTGTAGGTAAAAATGAAGTAATTAGTGAAAAACAGTATAACGCACTAAAAGAAGTTGGTGTAATTAACGATAAGTTTGATGTAAAAGAAGCATTAACACGCTTTCCATTTGTGCTTTTAATATTTACTTGTCTACATCTATTTCTTTATACGTTTAGTAATAAAGAAATAAAGAACCACAGGTTATATTTATTTACATTTCTAGTGTCGCTTGTTTCAACGTTTTTAGTGAATTTATTACAGTGGGAGTACTTAACATTTGGAATGCTTGCATTATCATTAATCATTATTACAACATTCCTTAGCTCATCTGTATCTATGGTTTATGCTGTTATGCTAGGGCTATTGCTACATCCTGGGGACTATTCATTCTTGGCGATGTCAATTGTTTTAGGTCTAGTACATACCTTAGGGTATAATCCAAAAGGAAATCGAAATACTGTATTAAATTTTGGAATTGCAATGGGGATAACTTTAGTTATAACTAAAGTTGTATTACAAATATTGTTAGGACTTCCTATTGTAATGTCTGATTTAATCCCAATGATTGCAGGACCTGTGGTTGCTTCATGGCTTGTATTAGGTTTGTTTGGCTATTTAGAAGGCATGTTAGGCGTAGTAACCTCTTTAAAACTGCATGAACTAACAAGTCCAAATAACAAGCTATACCAAAGATTAAACAATGAAGCTCCTGGAACTCTGCAACATTCGCTTCGTGTAGGAAACTTAGCTGAATCAGCAGCGGATGCAATTGGAGCAAACGGATTGCTATTGAAAGCTGGTGCCATTTATCATGATGCAGGAAAATTAGAGAATCCTACATATTTTATAGAGAACTTAATTGATACAAACGTACCAAATCCACATGATAACTTAACACCAAAAGAAAGTGCGGCATTCATTAAGCAGCACCCTATTGATAGTGTTAAAATATGTAGGAAATATAATTTACCGGAAGAAATCATTTCTTTAGTAGAAAAGCATCATGGTGATGACTTAGTTAAATATTTTTATTTAACGGAATTGAAAAATAATCCAGATACTAACATTGAAGACTTTAAATATCAAACCCCTCTACCAGTAACAAAAGAAGAGGGCATACTCATGTTAGCAGATATTACTGAAGCTTCATCCCGTTCAATTATGTACGAAGAACCAAAAGTATTTAAGGAAAAGTTAACTGACATTATTTATACAAAAGTAGAAGAAGGACAATTGCGAGAATGTGAACTTACTATGAAAGAAATCAATATTATTATTGATACTTTCATTAAACAATTAGTCCCGGCAAATCATAAAAGACCTAAATACCCAAATCAAAAATGAAGAGAATATTTCTCTTCATTTTTATTTTAGTTAAAAGTCTACATGTGCAGCACAATTGCAGCACAAGTACTGCACAAATGCTGTAATAACAACTATCTAAGAATAAAAAAATAATTGTTTTCCTTTAAAAATTGTTTTCCTACACAACTCTACATGTGCAGCACATGTAGAGCACATGTGGAGTTAGATAACGTTTATATTGATTAAACATTTCTTTTTTAAAGGTATTACGCTTTTTAGATGTAAAAATGGTATAGAGTATTTCAACTAATATAGATAGGGTAGGAGTCATCAAGATAAGGAGGCTTACTTTACTTATCTACCAAAGTTAAAATAACAATTTTAGAAAGGGTGATAAGGTAAATGAACTGGGAAGAAGTTCTTTCTGCTTGTGTAAAAGGGCTCCAGTACTTTCTTCTATTTTTTTGGTTTTATTGGCTGTTTATAAGCTTATTTGGATTTGGTAAGCCTAAAAAACAAGTTGAACATAAACCGCAGAAGAGATTTTTACTGATGGTTGCGGCACACAATGAAGAATCTGTTATCGGTCAACTAGTCGATAATTTAAATAATCTTGACTACCCTAAAGAATTGTATGAAGTATGTGTAATTGCGGATAACTGTGACGATAAAACAGCAGAAATATCCAGAAACTTAGGAGCTACTGTTATTGAACACTTTTATGCTCCAGGCGAACCAAAGGGAAAACCATATGCAATTAAATATGCTGTAGACCAATATGGGGACAGAATACAAAATGAATTTGATGGTATATCATTCTTTGATGCAGATAATTTAGTGTCTCTTAATTTCTTACAAGAGATGAACAACCACTTAATGAACGGTGACAGATTAATTCAATGTTATTTAGATTCTAAAAACCCTAATGATAACTGGGTAAGTTTATCGTACGCAGCCAGCTATTATTACATGAATCGCTCATGGCAACTTGCTAAGTATCGCTTGGGATTAGGAAATGCAATAGGAGGAACCGGATTTTGCGTAGATACTAAATTGTTTACAGAGGTTGGATGGACTGCTCGTTCTCTAACTGAAGACTTAGAGTTTACTATGCAATGTCTATTAAGAGGTGTTCCTGCAAAATGGTCTCATTTTGCAAGAGTATATGATGAAAAGCCACAGAGTTTTTGGGCATCATGTGTTCAAAGGCTTCGTTGGGCTAGGGGACATTGGGACGTATGTTTTAAATATACTCATAAGCTTTTGTGGAGAAGTATTACTAAATTTGATGTTTTAGCTTTTGATGGAGCTTTGTATCTAATTAATCCAGGGAAAATAATTTTAAATGCGCTTACTGCTATTATTATATGGATTTCTATATTTACTGATTCTAATCTATCTCAAGCAATGTTTCCATGGCAATTGTGGATAACAATGATACTCTTCCAATTTTTTTATATTTCTTACACAATACTAGTTGATTCTAAGAAAAAAATTAACTTAGTGTGGAGTTTTATTACAATTGCACTTTTTAACCTCTCTTACATACCATTGTTCGTATGGTCATTGCTGACTTTTAAAAACAAGTCTTGGAACCCTACTAAACATACAAGAGGTATTGATATGAAAGAAATGGACAGCGTAACCTCTTCAACTAAATAAGAGGTAAAAGGGTGTAGATATTATCTACGCCTTTTTTGATATTAGAAACCATTTAGGGTTTTACCTGAATTTAAACAAATATGGTGAAAGGGGGAATAATAATGACCAGTAAATATTCAATAACGCTTAATACAGCAGCTTCAAAAAACAAACCAAACACAGTAGTGAGTAAAAGTGAGATTTGTCCATTTTGTGATGATAGAAAGCCATTAATATTACAAGATGGATTAATGCTTGAAGACCGTGGAGAAATGTTTTGGGTTGAAAATAAGTTTCCTTTACTTGAAAACACATATCAAACCCTAATTGTTGAAACTAACAAATGTGGTGAAAGCCTTGCTACATACAATTTAACATATGCACAGGCGTTGTTTAAATTTATATTTGAATGTAGAAATAAAATGTTGAACATGAACAAATTTAAGGAAGTTATCTTCTTTAAAAACCATGGAGTTTACTCTGATTCAAGTATCTCTCATAGCCACTCGCAGCTTGTAGGTTTAAAAGAGCAATCATATAGCCACAGTGAAATAGAAGAGTCTTTAAATGGTCCTGTTGTTTTCGAAAATAATAATTTACGTGTAACGGTATCGTCTATTCCCCGAGCAGAATTTTATGAATTTAATGTTGTGTGGAGCAAAGAACATACTGATGAAGAATATGTTTATTGGGTACAAGGGTTAATTAAATACTTATCAATATTTAAAAATGGAAAGTTTACAAGTTACAACTTGGTCTTTCATGAAACCAGTACTGAAAACATTATAAAAGTTGTTCCTAGAAAACCAAATTCTATTTACTATATTGGGTTTGGAATAAGACAAACACCCAATGACATAATACAAATAGCCGAGGAAATAAAAGATTTTTTAGGTGAAAGTTTTGAGTGACGATGGTAATCCTATTTTGTACGAAGGAATTTCACTAGACTTATCTGCTAGATGCAACTGGGTTGCTATTGTTGGCTCTAGAAACGTTTCTTCTGAGGAACTGGAGTTGGCACATAAACTTGCTTACGAATGCGCCAAACAAGGGAAAATTATAATATCCGGATTAGCTAAAGGAATAGATGCCACAGCTCATCAAGGTGCTATTGATGCTGGAGGCAAGACAATTGCCATTGTAAACACGCCATCTTTTCAAGAAATTTATCCCAAGGAAAATAGACACTTGGCGAAAGAAATTAAAAAGAACGGCGGTATTATTTTTCCATACAAAAACGTAGCAGTGGAATCGACTAAAAAAGGGCTGAGTCAATTTTCTAAACGATTAATTGAAAGAGATTTACTCTTGGCGCATCTGTCATCCTCAGTTATAACGGTTAAAGCAGAAAATGGGGTTATTACTGGCGGAACCAAATGGGCTTTTAACGAGGCGGGTAGGTTGGGCAAAAAGATATTTCTTTTAGACCTTGAAGGGAATTTAAACGACAAACCTTTGTATGAAGAGCGTAGCATTTTTTGGAATATGGAAATGAACATAAACCTCATTATTAAGGAAATTAACAAATTTAATACATCAAAAAATGTAGATTCTAATTAAAGGTATTTTTTCAGTGCATTTAAAGTTAACAGTGGGTGATGTGTAAAATGCTTAAGTTTAAAATTAACTTTAAATCCTTTTCCTTTATACTGAGTCTTTTGGCAACTATTCTATGTATGGTAAATCTGATGGGGTATGATGCTAAAAACGTATTTCTTTTAATTTTCAGTCCTCCATTATGGATATTTAAAGCTGGTTGGTTTGCTGATAATATTGGTAGTTATAAAGAAATGCCTCTGCTAATAAAATACGTTTTAACTATAACCTTTTGGTCTCTTGTAGGTGCAAGGATAGATAAGAGGAGAGAAAACTAAATTGAGAATAAAAGGTCGCTTATAAGGGATACACCTTAAGAAGCGACCTTTTTTAATTTGTTATTACAAATGAGTTCGTAGACTTATTAATGTATTCTTGGAATTTAATCTTTACTTTCTTAATGTCGTAATCTTGAGCAGTATTAATACCATTAATGCTTAAAAGTTCTCTCTTGCTATCGTTTGTTAATAGCTCTTCCACAAGATTAATCATTTTAGACCATTCTTTTGGTTCAAAAAGACAAAGATTATGTCCATCAATTCCATATTGAAGTATTCCTCCGTTATTAGCGGATACAACAGCTGTGCCTGAAGCCATTGCTTCTAAAGGTGGAAGTGAAAAGGATTCTATTTCTGAACCCGAAACAAAGAGATGTGATTTTCTATAATACATAGCTAAGGTTTCTGGGTCCGGGTCATTAACAACAATAATGTCTTTGACTTCTTTTATGTTTTCTTGCGGATTAATCCATACGATATTAAAGTTTAAACGCTGTTTTAACAATAATAAGTGAGTCAATACATTAGATATATTCTTTTGTTGAACAGCAGCTGTCCCTACAACTAAGATAGTCTTTTCTATAAACTTATCTCCTGGATTAAATTGATTTAAATCTATTCCGCATGGGATAACTTGAATAATGCGTGACTGTTTTCTAGAAACATGACTTGCTAAAAAATTGGATACCGTAAACATATCTACAGGCAAGGAATAAAACATGTTCAATAAATTAATTACATTAGTCTCCTCAGAAAAAATGTCATAATCTCCTTGGGTAAAGAAAAATACCTTTTTAAAATGCTGTTGTAGCGGAAAGAGGTGGTCCCAATGTGGGGCATATGCTATATCATATTTACTAGCTATCTTTCTTAATTCTTTATCACTACTATACGTAATCAATTCTAATTTTTGATTAAAAAGACTATATGAAAGAACCTTATTTTTATCTGGATAAGGAACAAATAATGTTACTTCATATCCTAACTCTTCTAACCACCTCTTATGGAGCAACAGAATCTTCATTGCACCTGTGTTTCCTAAATATGATAAAAAGAAAGCTACTTTCTTATTAAGCGTTTTATTGTTATTTAACTCGTATTGATTGGCGTAATTAGTCATCAATTCTTCTTTTAATTTTTTGTACTGCTCCATGTTGCCATTACGCTTATAAGCATTCATTAAATTATATTTTGTTTGAAAGGTAGAAGGGATATTCTCAAGAAAAGTATTTGCTCTTTCTATATTCCCATCTAATAATGAACTATTTCCTAGCAGTAGATTTTTCTTCTCACTACTTATACGATTCCAAAAAGATTCTGCATCTTTAACTCTTTGAATAAAAAGACTAGTCGATTTGTTCTTCACTAATTTTTCAATCATTGTATTCACCCAATCTTTTGTAACATCATTATTTTTCTTTAATAAGACACTGAATACCTTTATTTAAAGAAAAAAGGTGTATCATTAGATACACCTCTTCTAAATTATTTATTTTATCTTTTGAGATTTTTTCTTCATTGCTTTTGTTAAATACCCGCCTTTTAAGGAACGAATTTCATAAGATGAAATAAAAGCTTTAGGCGCAATTTTCCCCACAATGCCTAGCAACTCGTTTTCTCTTGAACGTTGAGATAAAATGTCTAAACGACAACGAGGTGAGTTAATCCCTTTGCCTTCAAAGACTGTTACTCCGAATCCTGAATTTCTTAGTGTCTGTACAAGTTCTTCATTATAATCAAGTAAATTCACGTTGAAAGTAACATAGCCGATAGCTAGTTTCTTTTCTAAAGCCCCACCTAAAAGCAAACCGACACTAAAACCTAGAACATAAGCTGCTATATTATAAAAGTTAGATAGGTCTTTAAAAATAATACCTAAGCTAACGATGTAAATTATGCCCTCTAGTAAACCTACAGAAGCAGCAGACTTTGTTTGCCCTTTTACTAATAAGATGGTTCTTAATGTTAGGATTGGGACATAGATAAGTTGTAAAATAAAAATAAGTATTGCACCCACAAGTATTCCTTCCTTCCTTCATGTCTTTAACGACTTTAAATGTTTATAAACGTAAACTTAGAAAAATCCTTCAGGATATCGTCAAAATAATAGCAACCTAAAGAGAAACTTCACATATTTAACCCGAATATAACTTCACTTTCCTTCTTCAATACCCTAACTGAATAAGATTACACGCAAATGAACTCGGAATTTATAAAGGAATTATAAAAAAGATGATAAATGATAAATCAAGAGCATTTAAGAAGAGGTGTATATTATGGCAACTACGATTATTGTAGGTATTGTCTCACTTATAATAGGAGTAATTGGTGGTTTTTATGTGGCAAGAGGAACAATTAAAAAATATCTTAAAGATAATCCACCATTCAATGAAGATATGATAAGAATGATGATGATGCAAATGGGACAAAAACCTTCTCAGAAGAAAATTAATCAAATCATGAAAACAATGAACAAATCATTATAAAAAAAGACTTGTTTGCCTACGAATAGGCTAAACAAGTCTTTTTTCTATTCCTCATCATTGGTCATTCCAGCAAGTTGTAAAATGAATCTTCCAAGTTCAAGAATAGCTATTACAGTAGAAGCTACGTATGTCATAGCTGCTGCACGTAACACTTTCTTTACATGTGCAGTTTCATCCTCTTGTATAATACCGTATTCTACTAAGTATCGTTCACCCCGGCGAGAAGCATCGAATTCTACAGGTAATGTGACAACCTGAAAGAGTACCGAAAAGGAAAAGAACAATACTCCTAAAACCATTAAACCAGTAGCATGTAATATTGCTCCTATAAGAATGAAAACAAAAGAAAGATTTGAACCTATATTAGCTACTGGAACTAAGCTATGCCTTAATCTAAGAAAACCATAGCTTTCGGCATCCTGAACGGCATGTCCTACTTCATGCGCAGCTACAGAAGCTCCGGCAACTGAATTCCCCCAGTAATTATTTTCTGATAAGCGCACTGTTTTGGATGACGGGTCGTAATGGTCAGATAAAAAACCACCTGTAGATTCTACTCCGACGTGGTGCAAGCCTTTTTCATCTAAGATTTTTCTTGCAACTTCATGCCCACTTAAATTAGAAGATGTTCCTATTTGCTCATGCTTGTTATACGTATGTTTTAGCTTAAAACTAATGTACAGCGGTATAACTGAAATAATTATAAAATACACAATCAGTGACATTGGTTATTTACAAACTCCCTTCTTTTTTATTTACTTTAAACTTTTTCGGAATATATCCTCTTTTCTCAAATTATGTATAAAAAATGACAAACATTGTAGACATTCTAAACAAACTTGCTATAAGTATGGCTATAAGAAACTGACACACAAAATTTAGAAAACAAGAGAAGGGAGAAACATATGAATTATCCTATTTTTAACTCAGACTATGAGTTCACATTAGAAGAAATGGTTCGGTATGTACGATACTTTAACAAACATAGAGCGACAGTTGTTGTGCCTTCTTTTTTTAAAAGTGAATTAATCTTTTACACATACCATCAGTATAGAGAAGATGGGCTTTTGATTCGGATGGAATGGAAAGCAAAAAATAATTACTTTACATCTAACGAAACAACGGTTGAAGAGTTATTTAAAATGCATAAAGCAAAAACATGCAAATTGATGAATTATAAAATAATCAGTTTTACAGAAAATCGAGTCTTTAAATCTAGTATACCGAATGAAGAAGTCAGAACATTATTTTTTAAAAAAGTATTACAGGGAAAAATGCAAAAGATGTTTTCAAAAGAGAAATATGAGATTTTGGAATTTAATGTTAAAAAGTCAAATGAAATTCCAGAAATATTTTTTGAATTCTTAGTAGAAGAAGTACAGAAAAATATAGATTTTAAAAATTATCTTAATAAAAATAATTAAATTTACAAAAACCAAATATTAGATACATATGAATTTACATACTTATATGGTTTTAGTATACTTATACCATGAAATAACAATACTAATAATTTAGCTTCTTAACGGACTTTTAGTGTTAATAGGAGTCTACTTAATGCTGTATTAAAATAGTATTAGAAAGAAGGAGAAAGATGACTGAGAAAGACATATGGAAATGGCTTATTCCAAAACTCAGTAATCAAACTATATTTGAAATTTATGATGACCAAAAAATAGTTTGTCCTGGGTTTAGACTTAGCGGTGTAAACGATATTAAAACTAAGAGAAAACTGTTTGAATCAAACTTATTAAAACCAAAAGGTTTAACGGAGCTTTCTAAATGGGCTAAAAGCAAAAATGAAAACCTTTTACCCAGCGTTTCCCTAAAGGGAAAAGAGGTAAACGAATTAATTGAAATTGCTATGGATAAGGGTATACCTAACATTTTAGTTAAACTCCTAAAAGAAAACATGGAAAAAGAAGCTATTGAGCTATTTGCAAATCTGCATGATAATTCAAACGAACTATTGAACATTAAAAATTATTCATTAGGATGTGATGATAATAATGTAGTAAATACCCAAGAGCCAAGTGTAGATACTAACAAGAAAAAAACAAGCAAGACAGAGGACAAAGAAACAGAAACCGAAAAAAAGACCTCTCCGGAAGAACGAAAAATAAAAAAATTAGAAAACAAAATCGAAAAGATGGAACAAGATTATGAAAAGAAAGAGTTTGGTTTTAAAAGTAAATTGGATGAAGCCGAAAAGACGGTTAAACAATTAAAAAGCCAGTTAACGGAAGAGGAGAAATCATACCGTGCCTTGTCTGAAGAACGAGATAAACTTTTAGGCGAGCTAAAAAGAACACAAAAAGATTTTGAACGATATGAAAAAAAGGCTAAACAAGAAGTAGAAGAGGCGAAGCAACGTTGGGAAGAAGAAAAGCTTCACTTTTTATTAAGAGAAGAAGAGTTAGTTAAAGAGAAAAAAGAGCTTGAGGAATTAGCGAGTCTCTACGGAGCAGAAGTACAAGAATTAAAAGAAATGAAAGAGACTGCTAAAACAGAAGAAGTTGAAAATAAATTAGAGGAAAAACAAGAGGAGAAGGTGGAGGATGAAGTTGAAGTTGAAGTTGAGAACAATGCAGAGACAGTTAATGAAGTCGCAGTTGGAAAAGAACTAAAAGAGATTTTAGTAATAGGTAAACCTATTCAAACAAAGTCCTTTAATGAACCGTCTGTTAATTTTATTTTTGTAGAGGCTGAAAGTGTATCTGAATTTAACTTTTCTTCTAATGCAGATGAATATTGGGTTTTAGAGTATGAATTATCTTTTAGAGATAAACATTTGTTAAACGAGAATAGCAGTTACTTAGAATTAGACAAAGGTAAAGTATTCTCTTATGCAAACTTTGTTGAGGTAAAGGAAGCACTAAAAAATATAACTAAAGAACAAGTGGGGACAAATTAATGTATAGTTACAGTAATCAAAAATGGACCAATGAATTTGCAGGAATACTTTCAGGAGCAGGAGAGACAGCTAATAAAAAAGATAACGCCTTTGTTAATACCAATAATGATTTACAATTTTATATTAAAATTATATCAATGCCTCCAGAGAACTTTCCCAGAGAAGTTAAAGAGGTAGCTTGTTTTGGTCAAGAATTAGAAAAGTGGGGATTTGATGACGACTTAACTCTGACTAATGATGAACGGAAAGAAGCTTTAGCAGAATTTCTAAGTAACTTTGTATTGTTTTTTAGTGTTGATAAAGTCCAAAGAGGTGCAGGGGAATTCTATAATGCTAGGAATATTGCTGTTTTAAAGAAATCACAACGATTTAATGAGGAAATTTTCTTGGAGCCAATACCCATTTTCTCAGATGAACTAAATGAACGTACTCAAGAGTATTTTGAACATCAGCTAGTGAGTGGGCAATTTGTTGGTTACAACAAACAAATCTCAAAAGGAGAAGATGACACACCCTCTATGATTCTATGGAAAGAACACGTAGAAGAAGGTGGGAATGCTAAATTCACTCTATATGGAACTTTTGAGAAACATGAATTCCTTCACAGTAATGGTTTTAGGTTTTCTTCTGGTGGAAGTGCTATAAAGAAATTTAAAATTAAAGAACACAAGCTTTTAGATGCTTATTTAAAAGACGGCATTTTGTTTGTAAACTCCGAAAATTTCGAAGAACTTCAAGACTTATTAGAAGAACATGGTGAAGTCGTTGAAATGAAGAGTAATGTTGCTGAACAAGCAGAAGTGGCGACAACCAAAAATGCTACTCTTGATAAAGAAGGAGAGTTTATGGATATATTTGAACTTACCTGTCTAAAAAAAGGGTTGTATTACGATAAAAAAGATTTATATAACTTCCATACAGCTATGAAAACAGACGGTTTAGTAATCCTGGCAGGAATGAGTGGTACAGGTAAGTCGAAATTGGTAAGATGTTATGCTGAGGCATTAAAAATTAGGAACGGAAATTCACTTATTGTGCCCGTTCGACCGTCTTGGCAAGATGATGCTGACGTAATTGGTTATGTGGACACTTTAAGTCAATTATATCGTCCAGCAGATTCAGGACTTATTAATGTATTAACACATGCAGCCCAAAAACCTGATGAATTGCATATTGTTTGTTTTGATGAAATGAACTTAGCAAGAGTAGAACACTACTTTTCGCAATTCCTATCAGTGTTAGAGGCAGACGAAAACAAAAGGGTTTTAAATCTCTATAATGACGAACATAATAGCAGAATTCACAATTCTCATATGTTTCCTTCATCTTTGAGAATTGGTAATAACGTCATGTTTGTAGGTACTGTGAACTTAGATGAATCAACTTACCATTTCTCTGACAAAGTTCTTGACCGTGCAAATGTTATTGAATTAAAGATGGTATCATATGCTACTGTGGCGAAAATGGAAGAAGAAAGACTAGCCGTAATTGAGCAAGAAAAGGAAAAGAAAAAGGAAGAAAACAATGAGTCACAAGGTAGCGTTGATGAATCTATTTCAGTAAGTACCTACGAATCGTTTAAGAAGAAAGAAAAGCTCATTACATTAAACGAAGATGAATCAAAACTTTTGGACTCGCTCCATGAAAAAATGAGCGAAGCTAGTAAAAATCTAGGGATTGGTTGGCGTATTGTAAAACAAGTAAATAACTACTTAATTAATTTACCTCAAACTTCTCCTTTATCTAGAGAAGAGGCATTTGATATGCAGGTTGTGCAACGGGTGCTAACTAAAATTAGAGGCTCAGAGGAGCAATTCGGAGAATTAATTGGTTCTTACAACTTAGACACGAAAGCGGTAGATGACAGTCTAATTCTAGAATTACTTTCTGCTATGCCTGCTTCGTATCAATTTACTGAATCAAAGAAAGTTATAAAAACAAAGGCGAAGGAGTTACGTTTACATGGACACACCATTTAAAGTTCTCTTTCGTCAACCTAAAAACAAAAGTGAAGAATATGAAACACTTATTACTAACTTTGTTAATGAGGAAAAACTTTTATACGCTATGGATGATGAAAATGTGCCTACAGTAGTAGAAAACAAGCGTTTATCTCTAGAATTTTTATGTGAGGATAGTGAAGCCCGTCTTTATATGGATGGGCTAGATACCCTCCCTTTAAGGGTACTTGGAGAAGAAAACGATAAAGAAGTATATATACCTCCTACTAATGGTAAAGATTTTTTGCTATTTGATAATGTATCTAAAAAACAAAAATATTTAGAAACTCATATGGATGGTTATTATCCATTTATACCAGGTTACTACCGTATAAAAGTCGTTACAGATAACGTATCATATTACTCATGGTTAAAAGTACTTCCTAAACAAATTAATGAGTCGCAGTGGATTGCTATGAGAAATGATATTGAAAATACTTTGCATGGTTTAGCTCAAGACTTGATACATAAAAATTCAAGTTTAAGCTATAACACTGACATCCCAATCCCTGTTAACTTGCTACGCAAATTATATATAATCAAAAAAGATTACTTTAAATGGGTAGAAGCACTAAATGAAATTAACAAAAATCCAAGGATGAAATTAACAAAAGAATATAACTTGGTTCCTCAAGGTAAAGCAAGAAGTATGGATGCTGCGAGTATTCGATACAGAGCTAGGCATCCTGAAAGTAGGGATTATGTTTATTCTCCTAAGAATGTACGTAGCTATGATTTGTTAGAAAATCAATGGATACGCAAAATTATCACATTTATTGTAAAAGAAGTAAATGAACTATTAAATTACATTACTGCGCATAAGTTAACAGTTAAGAAGGAGATAGATGCACAACTTAGATTTCATCATGAAACACATACTCAAATTAGTTCAAAAAGAAAAGTTATATTAGAACTATCTAATTACGAGTCATTCATAAAAAGAGTCAGAAGCAGTTGCATTCCCATCTTGCAATCCAACTGGATGAAGAGTGTAAAAGAGGAACAACCTCAATACATCCCTCATGCTCTTAACATAGACCACCGGTATAAAAAAATGTATGATTTATACCGATTATTAAAAAATGAAGAGATGTCTGTTTCTCTAGATTCCCACTATGACTACTATTGGAAAAGAACAGATTTATTGTATGAAATTTGGGGGTTCCTTCAAGTCATAAAAGCTCTGCAACACGATTCTGTAGGGTTTAAAGTAGTTAAAGGGTGGATTTTCGACGCTATCCCTCAAAAGCAATCTATTCAAATTCCTTTTTTAGAGGGCGGAACTACGATTGAGTTTCAAAAAGATAATTTAAAAATACGCCTTGTATACGATGATGAGCTGCCTTTAAAGAAAGAAAATACATCTTTAGAAAAGCCTATTTTTACAAATAGCAATCACAACAGACCTGATGCACGTTTAGACTTTTATAAAGATGATGAGTATATTGGGAGTATTATGATTGACTTTAAATACAGACCTTTACACTTTGTGTGGGATAGTTACAGGGTAGAAGGTTATAAACAAAATGATACAATGCGTCAATTAATATCTTATCGAAGTAACATGAATTCTCCTTTTTTATACAATAAGTTGTTCCCTGGACATTGGCAACGCTTCAAGACTGTGCACGAAGTATGGGCGGTATATCCAGCTCATAGTGGAAACCGAAAAGTTAGTAACAACCCTTTGGATACATACTCCATAAGGTTAATGGAAGTTACTCCAGAAGAAAAACAAGATAATCTATATGAAGGAATGGCGAATGCTATTCAAAAAGTTATAGATTATTATTATGGTACTCCTTAAAAACAATGCCTTAACTACACTATTTTAGTAGTTAAGGCATTGTTTTTTTAAAGGAGGTTTTTTGCGTTTTTTTTAAAACATATAAGAATACATATAGAAGGAGCGTGGGTGTTTTGAAAAAAACAATTTTAGCAGCAGCTATGACAGGTTCTCTACTGCTTTTAGGGGCATGTAGTGCAAATAATAATGATAATAATGAGGACATTGTTAAGGTTGGAAATGACACTATTTCTAAAGAAGAATTTTATAAAGAATTAAAAGAAAACAGCGGAAAATCTACTATCCAATCAATGATTGAAAACTCTGCGTTGTCTTCCAAGTACAAAGTTACTGACAAAGAAGTACAGGACGAAATTAAACGTTTAAAGTCTGGCTTCTCTAGTGAAGATGAATTTAATAACCAAATGGCTCAAAATTATAATGTAACTACATCTGAACAGTTAAATCGCTTTATTGAGCAAACCCTATTGCGTTACAAAGCAATTGCTGATGGTGTAAAAGTATCTGACAAACAATTAGAGAAATACTACACGGAAAACAAAGACAATTACCTTACAATTGAAGCTAGTCATATCCTAGTTGAGAAAAAAGAAGATGCTGAAAAGTTACTTAAAGAACTAAAAGGTGGAGCTGACTTTGCTAAGTTAGCAAAAGAGAATTCTAAAGATGGTTCTGCAATTAATGGAGGAGTTCTTGGAGCATTTGGTAAAGGGCAAATGGTACCTGAATTTGAAAAAGCAGCTTTTGCTTTAAAAGTGGGCGAAATTAGTGATGTAGTAAAAACTGATTATGGCTACCACATTATTAAAGTAACTAAAATTAACAAGAAGACATTAAAGAATGACAAAGAAACAATTAAAAAGGACTATATTATGGAAACTCAATCTTACCCTGAGGTAATGCAGAAACTTTTAAAAGGCACCGAAGTTGACGTTACTGATAAAGATTATAAAAATGTAGTAGATGACATGATAAGCCAGTATCAAACTGCTGCTGCACAGTCTCAAGCCACTAGCCAGTCTGCTGCTACTGGAAACTAATATGTTAAAACAAGGTTATGGATTTTTCTAACCTTGTTTTTTTATGTGTTTTTTTAAAAAGAAATTGACTTTTTGGAAATACAAGGTAAAAGTATAAAAATGCTTACAATCTTTTTAAAAGGAGGTTTATATATGAAACAAATTTTTAACGCAAGAAATGTATTGGCTACAAGTGTGGTTTTAACGATGCTTGGTGGTACAACTGCACCTACTTATGCTCAAACACAACAACATCAAGGAGGAACAGTAAGTCAATCACAAACGGTATCCGTATTAGCAACAAAAGCTGCTACGCCTGCACAAAAGGCTGAACTTGCAAAGCATAACACCATTCTAAAACAAATTGATACGGCTATTAAAGCTGAAAATACAAATTATCAAGCTAAAGTGAAAGCTTTAGATGCAAAAGCTAAGCAATATACAACTGCAAATACCGCTGCCGCTAAAAAGATTGATGCCGGTTTAAAACCTATAGAAAAATCTTATAAAGTATCTTTAGCGAGTATAGATGTTCAAATTAAAAAGGCGACTGACGCTAACAATGCTAAACTTAAAGGTTTTGATGCAAAAGTTAAACAAGCCAATGCTACTTATAAAACAGAAGCAGCAAAAATTGATGTAAAAATAAAAGCACAAGACAAAGCTAACAAAACTAAATTGAATGCTCTTGATGCAGCAGCAAAAAAAGAAATTGAGGCACAAAAAGCATCAAATTTAAAAGTTGATGCTGCTTTTAAAACTGTAGAAGCAACTTACAAAACGCAGATTAAAACTTCCAACGACAAGGTTAAAGATGCAACTGCTAAAGTTAAAAAAACAATAGCTGGATATCAAACTGTGTTAGATAAGGCTACTAAAGTAAATCGTGAAGCATTGTCTGCAAACGCAAAAAAAGTAAGAGATGAAAATACTTTATATACTAAAACTATTAACAATATTAATGCGCAATTAAAAACAACAAAGCAAGATTCAGCTGAATATAAGAAATTGGTTGCTGCTAAAGACAAAGAAGATGCTAGACATGAAGCAGTTACTAATAACTTGAATCTTGAGAA
>Ga0268252_1000657_pt1 | contig 21743 bp, 26 predicted proteins | sample AgamicMgSfrz_FD_200244 | JGI IMG/M metagenome (GOLD analysis project Ga0268252, IMG submission 200244) | Agave microbial communities from Guanajuato, Mexico - Mg.Sf.rz (v2) (version 3) | ecosystem: Host-associated > Plants > Phyllosphere > Phylloplane/Leaf | place: Guanajuato, Mexico | collected... | reverse complement strand
ATAGCCTCCCTTTTATAGTAGAGAATACCTATTATAAATATAACTTATATAATCTTGCTAAGATAGCTATTAAAAAGGGTTCGTCTATATAAGACAAACCCTTTTTTGGATTTAAAACAACAAGTAGATGCCGCTTGGAAGTTTGTACCCTTTAATATCTGCCACAGCAATGTGTTTTGCAGCTGAACCTACACTAATCTCTTTGTCGCTAATTCGTAGGTTTTTTGAGACAGTAATCTTCTTACCATTTTGTCCCACAAAAGTTACAAATTTTTTATTTTTTAACACAGAATTAAGAATTCGGTAAACTTTGAGGATGTGCTGATGACTCTCGCTATCTTTCCATTCCTCTTGTAACTTTTCAATTGCTAAAGCTGTTAGAAATATTTCTTTAACAAAAGTTACGTGTTCCCTCATAAAGTTTGCAATAAATTTTTGAATACATTCTGTCGGGTTAGCAATATAATCTTCGACTAATTGATTTAAATTAACCCCCTCTAGTACGGAAAGATTTTTCTTAAACCAAGTCTCATCTGTTCCTCTTTGTAACATTGTTGCAACTATAAAAGTATAATGCTCACAGATAAAATCATCTATCTCTCTAGTTAGTTGATACGTCTGAATAACATTTTCTTTATGTTTAAACAGTTCTACATCTAGATTCACAATAATTTTCTGCATAACCATAGTATTTTCCGGTTGGGTCATTGTTTTTGAATTCTTCTTCTCGTTAACTGTATTTTCATTAGTTCTATTAGGCATTATGAGCCCTCCTATGTAAGGTTATCTACCTTTAATTTTAAGAATATTACCATACCATTAACTCCATTTGAGAAAATAATAAAAAAGCTTGCTACATAATATAGCAAACTTTTAATAATTTAAATTTAAAAGATAGTCTCGTCCGCTTTTAGCTTAGACAATTTAATTCCTTTTACATCAGCTTTATCGAGTAAATCCTGTTGATATTTAAGTACATCAGTTACCTTTTGTTTATTGGCCACATAGTATAAAATGTAGAAATTCTCTAGTAAATTAAACATACCTGGCTCATCCTTAGCGTATTCTACCGCAGCGGTATTTGTTATAAAATTCTTTTTGTCTTCACCTTTTAATGTATCGGCCACCTTGTTAATAGTAGCTTCATCTGATAAGTATTTTTTCGCATATGCTTTCGAAAAAGACTTATGCAAAATCATACTTTTTGGAGAGACTACCAGTTGAGGATCTTTTTTTACAGATTTCACACTTGCCTCATATTCTTTATCAAGATCCTCTTGTGAAACTCCAAGGTCTTTCATTAAAGCTTCTCTTAAAATCATATTTTTGATTACAGATTGATTTTCTCTATTTAATTTTTTATATGTATCTTCTGACATATATTCCTTTTTGTATTTTGTTACATCCTTTTCGCTTAGCTGTACACCATTCACTGTTATATTAGAAACTTGTGATAATGCTATTTGTTGATTTGCGTTTCCTCCGCTAGCAGCGGTTGATGACTCTTTACCACACGCTCCTAAAATAGAAATAGATGTTGCTAATACTAATGATGCTCCAATTAATACAGGTTTTTTCATAGTTGTCTTCCTCCTTAAGTTCTAGTACTAAAGAATTATACAACAGAAATTTATTTACAGGTAAGAAATACTAAAAATACATATATTCTGAAAATTATTGGTGTTTATTAGCAAACAAAAGCTGTCTTTTACAGGGGCTATTTTTACCGCACAAAAAAAGAATGCTTTTAGCACTCTTTTTTACTTACTCTTTAATAAAATAGTAAGGCTTTTATGTAGGAAATCTCATACCCTTTTGTTCTTTTAGTTCTTGCATTAATAACAAATAAAGTTCTTCGCTAATGTCTTTCCACTCTAACTTAGATAATGTTCTAAGTCCTATACTATATGAGTTAGTCATATCATCCTTTACAACAGTAAGTGCGCCCTCTGTTGTCTCTAATAAGGCTGTTATAGTAGCTCCATCCATATATATTATCCTCACTATCTTTATAATTTTTATTTTTTGGAATAGATCACAAGTATGTATTTTTTTAATTTATTCTTTCTTCTTTATTTTAATTGAATAGAAATAGAGAGTGAAAAAAAGATTTTGCGAATTAAATGCTATTTCAATAAAAAAAGAATGCAGATCGCATTCTTTTTTACTTTATTTATTCATTTTTAGAAGTAGCATAAGCGACTGACTTTTTTATTTTCCATAAAAATCCTTTGCTGTTATGTCATCACCTTGCCAATTAAGACCTGGAGCATACATATCATTTTTCATAGCATTTGAGTTAAGACCGTACTTTTCTAACCACACTTCTCCTAATTCAAACATTCTAGAGATATTGCTAATGTATCGCTTTTCTAGTTCCTCGGTAGTTAAGTTATCATCATTGTGTGTTAAATAATTGATTCTAGCTTCTAATGAGCACATTGATATATCGCCTCTAAGATAGGCCTGTACTTTCCATCGCTTACCTAGCTCAGGAGTTACATAAACATATATTTTTTTATTTACTTTCTGAAAAACATCAAACTCGTTAAAAATGTATCCATCTGGAACCACTACACCTGCTAAAGCCAGATTTGAGGTCCACATTTTTGTCCTTATATCCGCTCTCACTTTATCACCTACTGTGTTATGTATTGTTACTATCTTTTATGAAACTTTCAGATTAACTCATAACTCTTCATATTTTTGCATAACACTTCTGATTCGTTAGTAAATGTTATGCATTTTTATGTTAATAACCTTATGTTGCTGTTTAAAACTGTATGGATTTTAATATAAATTCTTCATTTCTTTTAAAAAAATACAGAAAAAATATATACTCGCTGCAACATTGTTTCATTTTAAAACAAAGGATGTGAATGCAATGAAAACGAGAAAACTCGTGCTGTTGGCCTTTCTGTTAGGCATAGGAGTTGTTCTTCATTTAATTATTCCAGGCTTCTTCTTTGGGATGAAGCCCGATATGATGTTAGTAATGATGTTTTTAGGTCTACTACTGTATCCCGATAAAAAGACGGCTTTTCTATTAGGTGTTGGTACAGGTATTCTAACCGCACTTACTACTACCTTCCCCGCTGCCCAATTACCTAACTTCTTTGAAAAAGTTATTACCGCTTATTTCATACTAGCATTTCTAATCCTCTTTAAAAAGTTCTCGAATACCTATTTTAAAGCTTTACTCATAACCGCTATTGGAACCATCATAAGCGGATCTATATTTCTAACATTAGTAATGATATTTGCAACACTTCCACTTTCCTATTTATCACTCTTTATCGCTGTAGTACTGCCGGCTGTACTCTTAAATACACTGTTAATGACTATTGTTCATCCTATTGTCAAAAAAACGAATAAACGTTTAAAGTAGGCTTTAATTTATCAAAAAGAGTTGCTTCCTATTTTAGAAACAACTCTTTTATATTTATAATCAATTAATATGATTTAGCTCATTACTGTAGTTCCAAACCTCAGTTACACTTTCTTTTTTATTAGATGAATTAAATTTAAAAATCATTAAACTATCACTATCAGTCCTAAAAGATTGAGTATCTAACAATAAGAGCTCCTCATTTATAACTTGCTCCATTGCTGTGTCACGATAGATTCTTATCGACTTTTCTCTTCTAGATAATTTTATAACCAGATAAGAATTATCCCTATTAAATTTAGAAGCATTTTCTAAAACCTTAATTCCGGTTGACATAGCACCCCAATTAAAATCAAATACTTCGTGTAGTTGCTTAACTTCTGGATGAGGATCAATAACATAGATGGTCAGATCATTCTTTCCTAAATCAAGTTCAGTTTCTTCAACATATTTAAATTGCTCGTCTTTAACTTCATCAATTGTACTGTACTCACGTAAATGAATTACTGCTTCTCCATCAATAATACCTACTACCAAGTGGTTTTCCCTCATTACTATTTCTCCCTCTTTCTTGCTTCGTAATTAATATGGTAATTACAAAACTAATTTTTTATATAATAGTGCCTCTTATAAACTTATAGGCAAAATAATCTAAAAAATACGTTCTAAAAAAGAGGTTTAGTTCTCAATTAAACCTACATTAATTTTATTGTCTTTTAAATTTATAACTGTAGTAGCGTATGAAGAATTAAGTGTTAAAATGTTATTATTTTTAGACCAATTAACATCATTAGTACCTAGTAGTTCAAGATCATCACCCACATAGTCTCTAGTCATAATATCCACTAAATCAGCATTGACCTTCTTGCTAACGCCTGGAATAGCTGCTGTTTTATAAAAATTATAAAAATGATGCGTTTCCCCCAAACTAGCATTTCGATACTCAATAGTAATTTTTTGAGGACCACTTGGATACCTTACTGTGCTATAAGAGTTATCTAACAGTATGGCGTTAAGAACAACGTTAAATAAAACAATAGGTAATAAAAGAATTAGTGCACAAATGGCAGTGTACTTCTTTACCTTTGATATAAATTGAAACGCTACAATAAATGCAGCTACTAGCGTGAGAAGCGTTAATAGTAAATTCCCTTTAGATATTAATAGCGAAAAATAATACCCTTTAATTCTCATTAGGTAAATAAGGGTATTAAGCGCGATCATTAACGCAAAAAAATTTGTCGCTTTACTCATTCTTTTTAAATAACTAAACATTATGTAGAGTTCTTCCTTCCTTTTGTTTCCTCCTGCTATTATAACGCAAGAAAAAGGAATTGGTTACTTTAGCCAATTCCTTTTTTAACTATATGATCAATACACTTTAACTATTGGCCTTTTCTTGCGCTTATACTTACTTTCTTCAATCCAGGTAATGTTAATTTTGTTGGAATTAATTTTTTGTTTAGTATTTTCGGAAATACTCACAGTTAATGTTTCCTCATCAACCTTTACTAATTGGTAAGGAGTGCACAACTCAATCTCCGGTAGCAAATTAATTAAGTATCGGAATAGAGTGGTGCTGGCTATTGCAGGCTTTAGTTTTCCACTTCCGTTATAGACACGGAACCCTTTAGTACTATTAATTTTTATTGCTAGCAACTTATGTTCCAAATTATAGCCTAATTCTATATATTCCATCTCTAAAGATTTTATATGCTCTTTTAAACCAGCGGACAAATATAGCGAGGTCATATCATCATAACCTGCTTTATTGAATTTTATAAATTTATTATTTTCTGATTTTTTTCTTTCTCCTGGTAGATTCACGTTAGTTCTCCTTCTCTCTATTACTAAATTACGCTTCTCCTTTAAAGCATTAATATTTTAATGCATATTCTACATTATATTTACAATTTTTTAAATAGGAAGAACTAGAAAGTAAATACAGTAATTAACAAAAATAAGAAAACGAATAAAAAAACAGTGATTAACACAGATGTAATCACTGTTTTTTTCGTTTAATACCAAATATGTATATAAGAGAATACACTATTATTGTGATTAGATTCGGTATGAGTGTCGTAAATAGAATATTAATATTAATATTTAGGGATTCGTTTATATGAAACAGGTTTCTAATGTCTAAAAAAGTTGTCCATCCATTAACATTTGCTAATACTAAAAGAATTACTAATATGCTATGACGATATAAAAAATCTAACACTTTGTTGTCTTTTCTGTGACTATTATCTTTTACCATATCTCTGTTACCTTTTCCAGACTTAAATCTCTTGTACTTGGCTATAAAATACAAAAGGAAGAACAAGTTAGGAAGAAAGATCAAGTAGAATGCTGGCCAATAATAGAAAGGAACTAACTCTAAAGAGTCAGCTGCTATTGCTTGTGCAAATACTCCGAATGGAAATAAAGTTAGATTTGTTATCGCAAAGAAAACAATAGCATCAGGAATTTGTTTTAAAAATTTATTCATCGTTTCACCTCTTCACTGTATTTATCAGATAGTAGCTATCTATATAAAAAAAGCTACTAAATTTCTATGATTTGTTAATAATTATCTTTTTTGGGTATAGATAAAAGAAGTTAAGCTAAAAATACAAGTGGAAAAAGGAAATTAAAATACCTGTATAGAAGAAAGATATGAAAATAAGTATTTATATTTCAATGAGGAGGATTATAAAATGTTATTTGCATCCCCAATTAGAAAATGTTTGTTTTGCGGGAATACTAACGACGTTGTAATTTATCCAAGTGAATGTACCAGAAATGCTTATGTATGTAGAGAAGGTTGTGGTTGCAGAGAAAACAGTACCCACAAATTAAAAGCAAAAAGTGACCTTTTTAATTTTGGTTGAGTTAGATTTGATTTAATAGAATAAAAAACACTCGTTAGTTTGCTGTGCAGAGCACGCAAATTTAACGAGTGTTTTTTATGGAGGAAAGTCTTTTATAGGAACGGTACTTCCTCTTTAAATTGATCACCTTTTATATTTTTATCTGTTAATAATGGAATTGATGCTGTGTTATATTCTATGCTTACAACATCATCTATTTCCACACCATCGGCTGCGGTTCCAATTCTTACAACGGTTTCGAGTATTTTAACCTCGTTTTTTACTTTTTTACGATCACCGGACTCTAATGTTACCCACGCTGTTCTCGCCCGTTTAAAGGTATCGTTATCATAAAGCATTTGTCCAAGTCTTGCAGTCTTTTCTGCTTTAAACTCTTTATTAAACTCTACGTACTTATCTATAAAGTTAGAGACTGCCTCCTCAGGGTTTAATATATACTGCTGGATAATATCATACGGTTCAAACTTTTTAAACTTATAGATCCCCATAGGAATCCCCTTTTTGCCTTTTCTTTTCGTTATAAGTTTCTCGAAGACTGGCTGATCCTCTTCGTCTTTTAACTCTTTATATTTTGCTGTTAATTCAACATTTGCTTCTGTATAAATTTGATGTAATAGTTTTTCTTTGGAATAAACTTTAAACTCTGTACAATCCTGTACTAAATCTGCAAATACTGATTCCTCTGTATATATAAAAGAATCATTGTACTTAAAAAATATACCGCAGAACTTTTTCGCTTCATTCGGTTTTAAATCACCTATAGTGGTAATGGCCATTGAAGTAATATCCAAAACTACCACATAGCTTCCTGTCGGATCAACTATTTTTGCTAAGGAAACTTCTTTAGAACCGCTCCCTGTACTTATATGAAAGCTATAAGGCTTAGGGGATGTTTCAATAAGGAAGTCAACAAAATCATTTTCATTAAATATCATTTGATCTGAAAGCATAGTCTTTTCTTCTCCTCAAAACTTTAAATAAATTTTCGTCTTTATATAAAAGGGGTAACCTAAAAATATAATTTCAACTTCTACTAGTATATAGAATCTTTTTCTTTAACGCGATACTTACATTCAAAATTATTTAAAAAATAATTACTTCACAAAAATATAAAAGGATATATTTTATAATTAAATTTATTATTTGTTTTGTTATAACTTTAGGAATACTTGCTGTCCCCTATTTTTTGTTATAAATAAAGAGATACTTAGCGTTAAATCACTATAATTTTCTCCTTAAATTTATATAATATGTTTTATGAATGGTGTGTAATCTAAGTGTTCCCAATATAAAAATCACGAAAAAATACCTAAAAAACCCTTTACCAGCAATGGAAAACTCTTGTCAAGATGTAATTTGACATTTATAATGGAATTATTATGAAAGCGAACTAACGTTCCAGCTTTTATGTATAAAATAATGTTTTGAAAATATAATATAAGGAATAAAAGGAAGTGGGGTGTTACTATGTTAGATGTAACACAGGTACAAGAAATGATTGTCAAAGAAAAGATTTCTGTAATATCAGGTTCTACCATAGAAAAATTTGGTTGCAGTAAAATTCATATTACTGAAGAAGCAATTAAAAATACTGGTCTAAAGGCAGTCGTTATTGATTGTGCCTTTTTTAATAGCGGACATTCTGTCGTTAAGAGTATTATAGAGACTCAGGAAAGAGATACTTTAATATTTAGCAACCTGTTTCAATTAAATACTCAAAAAGCTGTTGAGACTTTTATTAACTTCATTGAAAAATGTAAATTTAAAATTGTTTTTCTAAACCCAAAAGAGCGCTCTATCAATACAACTATACAGGAATTCCTAAGTAAATTCCCTTCAACCGACTTTTTGTTAAGCCATTAATATCTAAGCAGAAAAGCCTCTAAAAACAGAGGCTTTGAGTTTTAATATAAAGTGTTCTGTTCTTGTTGTGCTTAATAATTAGGGTTTGGGTTATCGTGTCTAAAACATCCGTAAAAATAGCAAGCTGTTTCTAAATAAGGCTCAAATTTCAAAGTCGGTCTAATACCGGCATATACTTCTTGAACAGCCTTCCTAACAAATGTTATCTCTTCTCTTATTTCAGCTTCATACTCTACCTTATCAAAGTCATCGCATTCTTCAGGATCGTTTAGCACTTCTTCAATTTGCTTTTCTTTGTTTGCAATTACCTGATTCGCTAATTTTTCAATCTGTTCTAATTGTCCAAGTTTCCACAGAGAATAAAAGTACGGTGGCAAGTATTCTACAGAGTAAAAGACCCAATCTAATTTTGAGTATTCGTTTACGAATTCCTTGTAATCATCTATAGAGTAATAAATCTCTGCAATGTCGGACTGAAATTCTTGCTCTTCTTTCTCGCTTAATATAAGCATTTCCTTGGCAATTTCTTTTGCTTCTTCTTTTCTACCTAATTGAGCTAAACAAACTCCATAACAAAGCATTGGCCATAAAGTTAAATTTCTTTCTGAACGAAGGGCGTGCGCTTTACCGAAATAGTCTACAGCAGTGCTTATCATCCCTTTTTTGTAGTAGCACATACCAAGATTATGTAAGTTCTCAAGAGAAGGAGTGTGACTAACAGCTTCTTTTAAAAATGTAATGGCTGTTTCATACTCTTCTTTTTTCATATACATCTCTGCCATTAAATTATATGGAAAGTAATGTTGGGGATTTAACTTTATTATCTTTTCTAACAGCTCAAAAGCCTCGTCATCAGCTATTTCCCAACTATATTCTTCTTCTATAACCTTTTCTTCTAGCGGTTGTTCTTCTTTCTCGTTCTCTCCCTCTTGCTCAATTACCTTACTCATAATGGGCTTACCCTCTGTAGAATAGAAGTAAGCTAAATTAAATAGCGACTGAATGTTCGGATTACGCTTTGCCGCTTCCTCAAAATGTTGGAAAGCTTCCTCATAACGATTTGCTTCCATTAAGGATATCGCTAAATTATTTCTCAACTTTGTATTATTGGGTTCTTTGGCAACATTCTTCTCCAATTTATTTGCATATTCATTGGCAAGTTTTATATGTTCTTCATATTTAGTTTCGTATTCTGTAAAATCAATATCCTCAAAGTTCAATGTACTTGTCTCCTTGTTTATCTAATTTTTTTCTATCTTTATTATAAATCTAAATTTGCAAATAAAATAAAATTTTTTACCCTAGAACATATAAAATAATTTCTTTCATTTGCGGTCGAGAACTGAATCTTTAGTCCCTACCTGTTATAATATATTAGATACATATATTTTACACTTATTATATATTATGGCTTTTATTAAATGTAAAATTTACAAATAAAATAGTCATTTCGAATCGTATTTTAATTACCATTTATATTTTTTCGTGAATTTTATTTTAAATGAAAATTTATTATGTTAAGCTATAAAAATCGCAATGAAGATATTATCGGAGGAACAAAATGAAAATAACAGCATATACAGAATTTATAATTAGTTCTTTATTAGAAATAAATAATGCAGAATTTAATTTAAAACAATATATTGATCTTATAACGAAAATGGATGAATGCTACCCTACTGAGTTGGAACGTAGTAACTATTCATTGCTAGAATTAAATAATATTTATAACAATATAAGTTCCATCCAAGCACAAATTGACTTGCTAAATAATAAAAGTTTTATTTGGCTGTATTCTACTATTACGGAAAGTATTCTTTCTGACAATATGAAGTCGTGTAGGTGTGCGCTCCACATTCTTCTTGGCTCCAATAAAGCTCAGGAGAAAATTGAACAGGTTCTTTCTTTCAGTAAAGATGAACACTGGTATCAAGACGCATATTATCAATTATTGAATATGGGGAGCAAAAGCGAAGCTGCTTTGAATCCTATAAATTTAAAAGCGGTGTAAAAAAGAGGTCAACTAAATAGTTGACCTCTTTTTACTTAAAAGTAATCTTCATTATAAAATGTGTCACCTTTTATGTTTTTTATCTAAAAATAATATTTACAAAAACACAAAAGTGTTTTATAATAATATTAGTCTAGCAGATGACGTTGATCTTACATAATTATTAAAGTTTTCTCTTTTTGTTCAATCCCATATTATTGATTCGGTTATAGTAGTAAAGTTATAATGTCACAAAAAGAAGTTCTTTTTATTGAAGAACTTCTTTTTGGTTCAAAAAATATCTTGCAGAAAAGTTATTTTTTGCTTATAATAGAGAAGAAATTCCATAAAATTTTCGTCCGAAAAGCCACCCTCTTCCTAAATCAAGGGTGGCTTTTCTCTATTTATAGATTCGAAATATTAAAATGTAGATGTTTCTACCTCATAAAATAAAAATACACCTAATTAATCTATACGGTTTTATTACTTTAAGAATATTCCAGTTGTTATATTTTTTGTGAAACGGATAAATTTTCTCTCTTTTTTTGTAACCGCATACTTCCAAAAAAAATAATTTACACTAAGCTGAAAATTACTCTTCCCATAACAGTAAAATATGTCATATAATAACACCAAGAGCACATAACTTCCAAAAGTATACTTTAAACCTAAATAAATGAAAAATTAAAAGATATTAGAAGAATTTTTTATAAGTGGTTAAAAGTTATACTATTGTAAGTTTTGTTGACAATTTAGTACTAACAAAAAGACAAACGAGGTGAACTAAATGGATCAAAATGTTAAAGTAAAAGACACTGCAAAGAAATTTAGAATGACATTACTTGTATTATTTGTTGCTTACACTGCCTTACATTACTTTGTATTTCATTTTTCGTATGAAGTTTACTCCGCTGTTGTAGGCACACTTATTGTAGGTGGTCTGGCAGTAGAGATTTTTTATAAGAAATTGCTTGAAGAAAAGAAGAACGAAAACTTAAGCAAACAATTAAAAATTACTTTACTGGTCATATTTGCATTATTCATTGTGCTACAATACACTGTATTTCATTTCTCCTACGATGTAATTTCTGCTGTAGTGGGTACAATGATTATTGCAGGAGTGACACTAGAAATGTTTTACAAAAAACTATTTGAGACGTTAAAAAATAACAACTCTAATAATCATATTTAATTTAAGAAAAGAAAGGCTCCTAAATTTAGGAGCCTTTCTTTTTTAATTTTTTGAGCTTATAACATACAAATAACAGAAAATAACATAATGTAACATAAAATAACAAAATAGTCATAAAAGTGTCAAAAAAGGTTTTTAACTTACAGAATAATACAAAAAATGTATTGAAAACTTGTAATATATGTTTTAATATTACATTTGTATCCAAAATAAACCAAAAATATGGAGGTTATTATGAAAAAGTTCGTAGTTACAAATCTAGCTATTTTAACAGCAGCATCCAGTTTAATAATTGCGTCCCCTACATCAAGTAGCGCAGCTCAGGTATCAAAAGATGCAAGTATTCAACTGGATACAAATCAATCAACCAAAAAGACAATTACAGCAACAGCAGTTCCTATAAAATACTCTTGGGGATACAGTGCCCGCTTGTCGCACATAGAAGTTGAAGCACTTATTTATGCAATTGAACACAAACAGGATGTAAAAAAGATTCCTTGGGTTTCTAAAAGCAACTTACCAGCCCAAACAGTTAATGCCTTAGTTAAACTTGATCCGGATACCCTTCGTTATTACGACAAGTTAGGGAACCCAGGTTTAACAATCGAATTACATTTTAAAAGCCCTTACATTAAGTTAAAAGGCTAAAAGATTAGTTTAGTTTTTGAAAAGTAGTAGATTAGTTGTTTTGGGTACATAAAGTTTTTGTGTTTATTACAGTTGTCTACGTTCTTCAAGAAACAATATTTTGCGTTACCCCTTTGTATCACATCACTGTTGCAATTGTGCTAATTGAAGAATTATCTATTTGTTCACAGATATTAAATTAAAATTAACTTTAAAGGGGAAATTAAAAATGAAAAAAACAACGAAAAACAAATTTGCTAAAGTAATTGTTACCGGTGCTGTTTTAACTAGTGCACTTGGTCTATCTTTTGGAGCTAACGCGTCTGCAGCAACTAGTTCAACTCAGACTACTTCTTCTTCACAGGTTTACACTAGTAATGTAGTAAATATGCCAAATAAATCAAATGTTGCTTTAACTGCTGAAGATCGTGTTGTATTAGAAAGAGTTGCAGGTGAAAAAGTTTCTGCTAATGCGATTGGTGATAAGTTTAACATTTCTCAATACTTCACGAAATCAGAAGCTGCAAAAATTGCTGACAGATCCAGCAAATGGTCTACCACTGGTCAATTCATTTCAGGTGTAAACCTTATTCTTGGAAGCAAACCATTAAGTGTAACAATGTATTTCTCAAGTAATGGAATTGCGAACAATACAAAGATTTTCAAAACTGCTAAAGCAAAAGGTACAGGTGTAAAAATTTCATATACTTACACTATTACACGAAACTCGTTCGGAGATATTTCGAATACTAAAATTGTCTATAAGTAAAATGCTTCCTTCCTGAAGTTTATATAGGAAAAGGCGATGTACTTTTTAAGTAAGTTGCCTTTTCCACTTTATAAATAATCATTAGTCATTAGGAAGAATAAGCATATTTTTATGATTAAATATTGTTTAATTTCCTCTTTGCAATTTTAGCATAATCCGAAAAATTATTAACAAGAAAAGAAACAGAAACCTACCAACCTGCAAATGGATTATAACATACCTCTCATAGCTCCCCTTTTAATTACCTATCATCATAAACCTTTTTTTCAGAACTTCTGTTCCTAAAAAGATATTATTTAAGTAGTTCCCGTTCCTAATATGCTAAAAAAAGGATTCACTTTATAGTGAAATCCTTTTTATGATTTATGTATGAAATATTGATGCTGTAATTTAAAAACCTCCACCTTCAGGTTTAAAACCCGTTTGTTTGCTAGGCTGAGAATAATTTACATCATCATCAGAGTCTTCTTGTTCAACAAATGAACTGTCTTCATTAGCAATATTGTGTCGCTGTTTATACTCTTTTAATCTCTTGCGGCTTCTGAAATAAGCAAAATATGCACTAAAAGCCATTCCTACACCTACAAAAAAAGGAACAAGTTGAATCCACTCGTGATCATAAACTACTTTTTTTAGAGGGTAATAAGCAGGTATAGCACAAAAAAACGTTCCAAAAATTAACAATCCAGCTCTGTACAAAAATCCTAACATTTTTAACACCATTCCTTATCATTATTTTTTGTTAATACAAATTGCTTTTTCTATAGTAACAAGCTGTCCTTCCTTAAAAATAATTTCGAATAGTATAACTAAAAAATACTTTTTTGGTTTATTTTTTAAAAAAATTAACAGGATAGCATTAAAAAACAGCTTTCTATTTGAGAAAACTGTTTCGTAAACCAAAATCAGTTAATTAATACATAAATAGTATTTTACACGATAAACTTCTGTCATTAAATACTAAGACATTTTTATAAGACAGAAATTGTTATAAATATTAACGAAAGTACAACTATTAGCGCTATACCTATTTTAAATTGAAGAACTTTGTCCATATGATAGAATTTTTCTTTAGCAAGATACTTTATTGGTTCAAGTAAAAAATTCTTTCTCTCTTCCTCTTTTTTGGTTCTGTCTATCCCCTTCTCTTCATCAGTGTACACAAACTGAAAAATTACTAGTTCTATTGGCTCTGTTTCAATAAAATCCTCTAGTTCAGCAATTTCTTCAATTAACAATTCTTCTTCCGTAGCTAAACTTTCTTCACCATTATTACCTTTTGCTCCTGCAAAGATTTTTTTTGCAGACTTAATACCGGCATCTAAAATGCTGAATTTATATACTTTCTTTAGCCCTCTTCCTGTGCTTCTTAATAAAGATGCTCCCTTACTTTGGTTTTCAAGATTATTATACTTGTAACGTAGTTTATCTAAAATGATTGTTGCTTTCTTTTGTTCTTCTTCCACTTCCGCATAAAACTTTGCTACCTTCTCATCTGTTTCAATTAAATTTAACGCCTTCTCAATTAACGTTTCACACTGCTCACAAAGCTTTTTTTCTTCTTTTAACTCTTCTCCACAGCGATTACAGTACATCTCCTCCATTAACTACCACCACCCCACTTCTATAAAAGACCAAAGCTCTTAATCTAATTTCCGCTCAAAGTTTTGTTTAATTGGTTAATAACTAGTTGTTGATCTTAAATTAACTCAAGCGTTTTTATATTTATACTTCTCTTTACTTAATTGTCAAGATTTACAGGCTACAAGAAAATATTTAACCGTTAAACTAACTCGTCCTTAATCGTACTATTATTCGTTTATCATTACTGTCCTTCAGTACAATAGAACCTCTTTTTTATTGAAATTTTTCATTCTCCATTTATAATTAGAAAAATTTCAAATGGAAGTGGGTGATAATTTGCAAATAGTCTTAAAATACGCCTTGAAAGCATTGTGGAAATTCTTTAAGCAGTACGCAAAAAATAAAGTAAAAGATTCTGGTATCATTAAATATTTATTAATAGCTATTATTGGAATAATTTTGGCAATACCTATATTATTGTACGCTGCTTTCGGTTCTTTACTATGCCCTATGTTGGGGTGTGATGACGATACAGGAAAAGAAGATGATGTAGTTACCATAGGGATGCTAAAAGATGTTTCAGAACGAATGGTACAACTACGACTTAATGCGAATTCTAGTGCCAGTAACCCTGGAGAAAACTATGGTACTTTTAACATACCGGATGATTCTGACGATAAAAAGAAAACCGAGAATACTGGTGCTGAAGACAGTGTAAAACCTGTTGAAACAAACGATCAGGTGGAGGCACAACAAACAAGTACTAGCGCAGTACCTACGGCTGATCCTAACAAATGGGTTACAGGAAAAAAAGAAGGGATAAATCAAGGATTTCTTAATAGATTAGCGGCCTTTGGTCAAGCTCACGGGAAAGTAGTAGTTATTAACTCAGGCTATCGTTCTATAGAAAAGCAAGCAGAACTGTATAATGGTTACATTAATCATTTGCCTGGTTATAATTTAGCAGCTAAACCAGGAAATTCAAGGCATAACTATGGATATGCTGCTGACCTCTCTGGTTGGCCTCAACAACTACCTAATTCAGCTTATCTTCCATATGGACTTTATAAAGCTGTACCAAGCGAAAATTGGCACATAGAACCTGTTGAAACAAAAGGGAAAACTGCTCCGCAATTAGCTGGAGTAAAAGTTGACGGCTCAGGTGCAACAGTTTCAGGTGTGGGGGTAACTACAAGTTTTGAACAAGGTGATATTTCAGAAGCATATGTACACCTCTTAGCCCTGCAACAAGCTGACGAATCAGAATTAGCTTTTCATAGTAAAAGTGACTTAGATGATGAAGAGAAAGAGAAAACAAACTTAGGGAAAACGTGGACACTTGCTAAGGCAATGAAAAAATTAATTAAAAATCATTCATATAGTGATTCTGACATTAATAAAAGAGCTAATGATGAAAAGTGGTCAAATACAAAATATTTGAAATTAGCTAGATGGGAAATACAAAAATGTTTCCTAATCGGAGATGAAAGTAAAGATGGTATCTTTGAGAAGATATTTGGCGGTCCAAAACCTTGTGCCCAAATTAAAAAGTTATCCGGAATGGAAATTGTTCCTGCAAAACTTCAAGGTGTAGTTGCTAAAACAAAAGACTCTTCAATAGTATATAAAGATCCACAAGATATTTTGTATGCTTATAGCGAAATTAGCTTGTACAAAAAGAAAAGTGAATTTAAACCTGTAATGAAAGAAATTTTAGAGTTTTTGTTTGAAAGATATGCTGCACCTCAGGCTTTAAGCGCTGGAAATATGACAGCTCCTACATTTATTTCTCCACTTGTAAATGGTACTTATACTATAGAAACTAAGTATGGAGAAAAATTAGAAGATGGTTCCCTCTCAAAAGGAATTATATTAAGAACAAAAGCATCTATTCCTGTTTGGTCGTCTATAGGAGGTAAAGTGGTTGGAACGTATAAAGATGAATCTGGTGGATATACAATTCTAATTCAAAGCCCTACGTATGGATTTACCGAAATCAAAGGACTTCAAGAAATAGTGGTAAAAAAAGATACAACGGTATCTCAAGCTCAACTACTAGGAGCAACTTTTAAAGATAAACCTTTCGAATTTAGAATCTGTACAAAAGCTTCTACTAATTCTCCGAATCCTACTTGTGAAGATTCAAGTGATCCATCGGCAGGAAATGCTAATATTTCATTCTCTTCTGGAATTACCCAAAGCGAAAGTGATAAAGCCGCAAAAGCATATGCTACTCAGAAAAAAGATGCTTTAAGCGGAAAAGTGGTAACTATGCCCGGTTTCTCAAATTTATCTATGTTAGGAACGCTTAGTGCTGAATATGAAAGTTCAGGTGATCCTGGAGTATGTGAAATGGATACTGCGCAAGGTGGATTGCAATGTGGTACTTACCAGATATCTGTTGCTACTGGAACAATGACTGACTTTATGAACTACTTAAAAGCTAACTACCCACAATATTATCAAGTGTTAGGTCCAGTTCCTAAAGTAATTGGTTCTTTTAAGCCCGCTTGGAGAAACTTGTACAACTCAGATAAACAAGGTTTTGCTACTGCTCAACACAACTTTATCGGAGCAACTCACTATACTCCTGTTAATGCGAGTATAACAAAGAAATACGGATTTGATGCTAATACAAGATCAAGAGCAGTTCAAGAAATGATATGGTCATATGCCGTTCAGCACAGGTATAACACAGTTAAAGCCTGGGGAAATGCAATCGGAACCAACTGGAAAAATATGAGTGATGCTGAAATTGTAACTAAGATGTACGATTACAGGTTAGCACACTGGCCATATACAACTCGTTACAAAGCTGAAAAAGCAAAAGCGTTAGCTATGTTAGGACAATAAAAAAAAGAGCGTATATCGCTCTTTTTTTTTTATTGTTTTTCATAGTAGAAATAATATCCTGCTCCTTCTGGTTCATTTGTATCTGAAACATCGTGAGCATCTACTGATTGAGAGAAAATTATATTTCCGTTAACAACCACTGAGTTATTCGCATTGCTTGATACTAGTTTAAACTTAAGGGTATCTTTATTAATAATCTTCAATTTATTCCCGTCATTCACTAGCAAATAAGTGTCATCTATAGGGAACATTTCAAACACATTATTGCTTTGCAAGATAACCTTTCCTTCATAAATAATTTTTGAGATACTCGCTTTTGCGTCATAAGCATAAAGAAGCGGCTGGTGGTTCCATATTTTCACGTCTTGGAAGTTATAGTTAGGTAAAGCTTCTGTCTTTTGAAGTTTCCCTTGTATTACTTTATAAAAGCCTGTTCCGTTTATTAAGTAGACATCTTTACCGTCCTGCTTTAAAACACTTCCTGCTGGCAGTTCTATCATTAAATTATGTATATAAGTAATATCACTATTAGGGTTCATATTAACCGCTGTAAGATAACTTTTTCCGTTTTGCACAAGAATATAGTAGACAACGTTGTCACTTGTAGCAACTCCGCTTATGTTTTGGCTGTAGGTTAAATTAGTTACCTCTTCTTTTTCTTGTGTTGCCATATCATACTCCATTAACCTTGTCCCTATCTTATCTTCAATTTCTACGTAATACACCTTTCCATTCGCAAGATAATGTGCAATGGATACTTGAGAAATAACGCCTTTTTTACCTGTCTCTATGTTATATGTGTAAAGCCCATTTTCTACAGTTTGAAATAACATATATTCATTATAAGAATCTAACACTAGGTCAGTAGTATTAATGAACGCGTTACTTAACTTTGTTATATCCGGTGTTTTATATTTGAGTTTTTCAAACACAAATGAGTTTTGAAGACTTTGATTTAAAATTTCTTTCTGTTGTTCCTTATCAGCTTTTTCTTTACTTGCTATATTTTCTTGTATTCTCTTTTCTACTGCATCTTTTTTAACAACCTGGGGTTTTGCGCTGTCTTTAGCTGTTAAGATAAAAACAAACACAAGACACACTATTAGACCTGCACCAATACTTAGCCCAATAACTTTACTGTGTTTAATAAGAAAATCTGGGTCAGTTAGATTTCTCAATATTTTTTTCATTTACGCACCTCCTAAAAGTATATTTACTATAATTGATTTTTGCCGTGTATTAACTTTTTCCTAAAAAAAGAGCCAATTGGCTCTTTTTTAGAATCTTCTTATTTTCCGTTGTTAGAATTGTTTTTCGGATTATTTGGGACAACCCGTACCTTTTGTACGTGATTAGCTTTTTCTTTTCGTGCATCCAGTTTATCTTGATGTTTCCCAAAACCTTGTCCGTACACCATACTAGTTGCTTTATCCTTAACATTGCCCTTAATAGATCTACCGGCTGCTCTTGCAACTGAAATACTTTTAGCCTTTGGATTATCTCTAGCTGCTGTGTAGTTTTTATACGTACCCAACGCAAATGATTGCCCTGCGCCACTTATCATTCTACCCATATTCATTCGTTGAACACCTCTTTCAAAACCTTGGTTTCCTAATGTATTAGATGAACCTACAAGCTCATCAACATAAGCCGGAATTGAAACTAGAATATTTAAGTAGAATCCAATTGTAATTATCTTTAATATCGGGGCATCTATCATATTTACCATATCGTCTATAATAAATGGAGCTGAAGCTAAATAGATAATACCAAATAGTACTGGGGTAAACGCAGCACCGATTAAGCTCCTAAAATACCTATTGAAAATATCTTGGGTTTTATAAGACGGAATCAATCCCGCTAGAATTGGCATTAAAATTGCAGACGCAACAAGAGTAACCAATCTTTTCAATCCGTATATAGCAATTTGAAGTAAGTCTTTTATCATAAAGAATAATACAATTAATTTTATAATAGTCATAAAACCTAACATATTAATTGAGAACCCTGGAATTTCATTAAGTATTTTTGGCGAAAATGCAAATTCAAGATAAATTAGAAAGATTGTAGGAAAGTTAAGTAAGTTTACAGATATTTCTCCTAATTTTTTTCCGCCTTCTATTTTATCTGTAATATCATCATTAACATTAATATTAACTTGATAATGGGAAACATAGTATCCTAATACATTGGCAATATCAAAAATTCCTTGTAGTATAAATCCAGAAAATGCAATTAAACCTCCTGCTACTAAGAATTTCCCGATTTTTGAAACTAGTTCTTCACCAATAGTACCCTCTTTTTTATTTAACTCATAAATAGACAACACTGTTACAATCCCTAAAACTAGGATACTAATTGTTCGTACTGCGCTCGATAGTGTATCTAGGAATAAAAAGTTATCTAAAACAACAGGAAAGAACATTATTTGTAATAATTGAGATGGAGCAAATCCTAAGTAACAAGCAGCTCCAAAAATCATTTTGCTAAGCAGATTTCCGATAAAGATAGTTCCTTTATTTAACCAGTCGGCAATCTTACCCATAACACCGCTAAGTCCTTCATCATCATCACCAAAATCGTAGTTTTTTTCTTTTATTTCGCTAACTTGCGCATTAAGCCTCTTATATTCATCGCTACAGGCTTTTTGATTAAAAGAGAGAGTCTTATTCATCTGGGTTCCATATTTTGATGATGTAATAGCTGTTTTACCGTCGTCTGCTGCGTAAACAGTTAAAACTGAGTTTCCTACTGTGCTAAGTAATATAAAAAATGAAAACATTAGAAACAAAGTTTTTTTAAACAAATTCTTCACCTCCGTTAAACGTAAGTTTTATTTTTTATATAATAATTGAAATTTACAAAAGCACAAGAAAATTTGACAGTCTATTTGACTTTCTTAAAATATCGATGAAAATAAGAGCAGTATTGAGTAATAAAAATCTATCTGCCTTTTTTGTAATTTGGGCAAAAAATACGTATAAAAGAAAAAATGTATTTATTTATATGCGAGGTGAAGAACGTGGTCAAAAACAAATTGAAATTTTGGGTTTTAAGCACATTTAATGTAGTAGTATTTTTTCTTGCTTCTCCATTATTTGTTCAGGCAAAAGCAGATCCAAACGACAAATTAAAAGAAGAAGTAGGTAAACAAGTATTAGAAGTAGTAGATGTTTGGATTAAAATTGGTATGGTAACAATGATTCTACCAATTATCGCCGGCGCAGCATTAATGATATTATCTGCTACAAACCATAAATTAGTACAATCCGGTAAATCATTAGTATTAGGTTCTGGAATTGTAATTACGCTCCTAGCTTCTTCTTATGGAATTATTAGAATTATTTTAAGTATCTTTGGTTTGTAACTTACTTAATGAAAAAAATATTGAACTGTTTGTTCAGTGTTTTTTTCATCAAGTAAACTTGACTATGTGTAAAGCTATAAATGGCTCTATATTGCTTTATTTAAATAGTTTATATATACTATGTGTATGGAAAAATTTACAGAGTTAGGTGTAATTAGTGCTAGAACTTGTGTTTATAAAATGAAATACCGTTTAATTTGGACTGTACAAGACGGAAGAAACGTTCTTGGACCTGATCTCGAGCTGTTTATTCAAACTGTATTTAAACAAATAGCTGATGAAAAAGAATTTATTATACATAACCTACAAGTGTTAAACCAAAATTATATAGATGTCACGGTTTCAGCGCATCCTAAGATTGCCCCCTCTTACATCGTAAAGATGTTAAAAGGAATATCAGGTAGAAAGATATACTTACAGTTTCCAGATATTAAACAAAAACTAGAGAAAGGATTATTATGGACCAACAATTTTTACATACAAACTATAGGTGGCTATTCTGAAGACGTTGTAGAAGAGTACATAAAAAAACAGTTTAGAAAGAACAAATAATAGACTTTGTTATGTTATCTAAATTTCATTTAACTAATAGTTAGTTCGGCTAAAGAATTTAAACCGCTGTAAAATACTTTCCTCCACAAATGTACACTTTAAGGATTTAACAAGCTAGAATTTACGGACATTTTTTAGAATGTTGGCGGGAGGTAGAATTTATGTTGTCATTTATATTTAGCTATTTTGTTGGAGAAGTAAGGCACCCTATACTTCGTTTCTTTACTAATGCGCTAATTATGCTAGCCATTGTATCTTTTTATTATTACATAGACTATGACTCAGGGTTAATAAGCGAGGATACTTCACACGAAGCACACGTTAAACACTTTTATTACTTCTATGGCTTTTATGCCCTGTTTTTCTTATGGCAATTTAATAAATGGATAATTAACGGAAAAGTGAGTAGTGTGTATACAATGGATATAGAATGTGTTGGTTGTGGAAATATCCATAACGGTAAATATCATTACTGTCCTAATTGCAACCAAGAGAACTTTGTAATAGCTGAGGCTAAAGGTAGAAAAGCGGCTAGACGCCAGAGAAGATCAGAAGCGACTGCTAGCAAAGCTTCGAATAAGCTACCAAAACCACCAAAGAAAAATACGAGTAACCCTAATGATGCTGCTTTTTAAATGAGCGGGCAATTAAAATAGCACTTAAGAAATCTTAAGTGCTATTATTT
>Ga0268252_1000650_pt1 | contig 21903 bp, 21 predicted proteins | sample AgamicMgSfrz_FD_200244 | JGI IMG/M metagenome (GOLD analysis project Ga0268252, IMG submission 200244) | Agave microbial communities from Guanajuato, Mexico - Mg.Sf.rz (v2) (version 3) | ecosystem: Host-associated > Plants > Phyllosphere > Phylloplane/Leaf | place: Guanajuato, Mexico | collected... | reverse complement strand
TAATGATATTACTTTCAGGTGAAATATTTAAATTAATACCACCTAGACGTTTTGTAATTTTTACGAATTCTCCTTCTGGATCGATAATCATTGCATGCGTATCTGCAAGTGACGTTTCACGAGCTAATTTCATTTTTAAAAGTAAACTTTTTCCGGAACCTGAGATCCCTGTTACACCAATGTTATAGTTTGGCGGGCGATAATCTGCATTACCAAATGAATTTAAAAATTCTACTTGCCCAGTAATTTTATTCTTTCCTATTGGTATGCCACCATTAAATCTCCCGGATCCTGATACAAATGGTGCAAACGTACATAACGCACGTCTATCGATATTTCGATAGGTATCTTGCAGTGTATTTGGTGCACCTAATGGCATAGTAGCTTTCAAACCACTCTTCACACGGTTCCAAGTACTTGCTATCTTAAAGTGAGATGCTTGCATTTCATCTTCAATATACTCACATAAAACGTCCAATTCTTTCTTTGATTCTGCGTAAGCAACACCCATTGTACTCACCATATAGGAGTCGTTTTCATTGAACTGGATTTCATCCATTAAATTGTTTGTATCTTGAATTTTTGCATCTAAGTCTTTTTCTTGGTCAATGTTTCCTCGTGTACGTTGGAAAGAAAGATTGGAACGTAACATCGTCAGCTGCATATCTAATGATCGCATTGCTTTAGCTTTTGGTTCTTTATGAATATCGATCATGACATCCACTTCCCCAGCCGAAGTTAACATGTTGAGCCAATTGGTTTGCATCATACGCGGGTACCCATCACGTGGAATATAAAACGGACGAAAGAACGTATTACTTCCTAAAGATTGTTTAATGACCCCATAATCTTCTGCATCAATTTTCATTCCTTCTGGAGCAATAACATCAAACACTGTTGTTTGATTGTCTAATTGCGTCGGTATTTCCTCTTCTTCCAACTCTTCCTCCTCTAGCTCCAATTCGTCCCTCTCTTCTGCTTCTATTTTTTTCTTTTCCTTTTTCTTTTTTCCGAACAACTTCATGTTTACGCCACCCCGTTATTTGATTTTTCTGCCTTTTCTTCCGCTAGCACTTTCTTCATTAACTCTAGTTTTCTTTCATTCGTTTCCCCTGTTGAATAGAGGGAGAAATTCTCGTTTTCAATTAAGTCCTGGAAACGAGCTTTTATAGCTTTACGACGGTTAAATGCTACATATAAAAGTTCTATTAATTTATCTTTCGTTAACATTTCTACATTAATTTTTGCTTTCGATAGTAGATTTCGAGATGCATTATAACGACGATATAGTTCGTTAAATGCCTTATCTACAATCTTTTCTTCTAACTCGTCCTCTGTATCAGCCGTAATCGTACTAATATCAACCTTGTATGGATAAATTAAATAACGTTTTTGTTCATATCGAGGTTGCGAACGTTGCCAGTACTCTAAATTATCAATAACTTCTTGACCATATAGAACCGTCTCTGGTGTAAGGTCCTTCGCACCTTTCATCGTTTCTGTCATTTTTCGTACAGGATCTGTTAAATCTACAAACTTACTTTGAATATATACTTTCGTATTAAACTCTAATGTGGTTAACCATGATTCAATTTTGATATCAATCGCTTCTTGTTCCATATTGGAAAGTAAATAATAGTTAACTGGATGTGCTTCCGCAATCAGGACAAATGTGTCATCATGATACCGAATCATATGATTATCAATTTCCTTAATGTCTTCTACAAAATTACGAAAGAAGTCAACATTATCCTCATCAATTTCCGGTTCAGCAGACATATTTTTTTTATTTTTCTTTCCAGCTTTTTCAGTAGTGTGTTTCTCTACTCCACCTTGCTTTTTCCCTTTTTTCTTAGAACCAAACAGCGGTTTTCCATTCATTTTCCGATAAAAGAAAAATCCTACAATGGCTATCGCCGCAAAATATATCATTTCTAACATTTACAGATTCTCCTTTGCCCATGTAGTTGGCTCGTACCCTTTTCTCCACTTACCTTTTTCGGAGCGGCTACGCATTTTAATAATTAAATACTTATCTAGATACATGTGTTGTTTTTCTTTATATATAAACGCAAACGCTATTACACTTACTACCGTTGGTAGTGCTAAAATTAAGCAAATAAAAAATGCTACTACCGCATCAATAGGTGCAAATAACCGCCATAAGAATGGTACATATAAATAAAGGGATGCCCCGCCACCCAATAGATAAATCAATTGGCGTTTGCTCAGCACACCTAATAGTGTTTTTTGCTCCGAAGTCATATCAACAGGAACAGTTACTTTTCTCATTCTTTTTCCTCCCTTGTATAAGAGAAGCTCTCCCCAAATCGAGGAGAGCTTGTACAAACTCTTATGTTAGATTGTCGTAACCCAAGCAGCGATATCGTAAGCTTTGATCATGACAAAGCCTCCAATTGCTGCGCAGGCTAAACCAATCATAGCTTGTGTACGGTTTTCAGGATTCTTCCCTTGTGCACCAGATAGTTTAATAGCTGCAAATACAACGCAAGCTGCCACCCATATTCCCCCAAAACCAATTAAGGTTTTCACCAAAGTGTTCATGCTTTTTTGGACGGTTTCAGCATTGGCACCACTGCCACTACCACCAAGCCCCTTCGTAAAGCTACTTTTTGCCAGTAAGAAATCTCCTACTGATGTTGTCATAAGTTTTGCAGACAACCAATTCAACATAATTCCTGCACCTCCAGGTGTTTTTGCTCGCAAAACGCAAAAAGACCTCAATACACGCACACGTCCCCTAAGGACATGGCGCATATTGAGGTCTTCTCTTATATGCGAACTGATTAATTTTATATTTTTATTGTAAAATCTTATTACTTTTATATTATAGCAATACGTTTTTATAAAAACAAGTCCTTGTTTACACCTTTATTTATACCCTCTTTGTTAGGATCGTACCATACTATAAGAATTAAAAAAATATTACCGTCCTTAAGACCTAAAGCATTCATATCTTCTTTCAGTGAGCAACATGATTCTATTTTATCCATTTTGGAATTTTATCTCTAAGGGTATTCGCTTCTTTTTTCTTATTCATTTTAATCTCTCCAACAACTTATTATGCTCCTTAATAAGAGTATACTACCTATTAAGGAGTGTCTAAGCCTTGTGTTTATCAAACTATTCATTAGAAACAAAAAACAGGTAATTGTGCGTTTTTCACAAGTACCTGTTTTTCACTACTTCTATCTACTCTTTGTTTCTTAAAATTTCATTAACCTTTTCGACACTTAATTCAGTGGCTTCCGCTATCTTCTCTATAGGTACACCTACTTTAATTAAATTATGAATCATTTCTATTCTAGCTTCTTTTGCAGCTTTTTCTTCTGCTGTCTCTATTTCTGATATTCTATCTTTTATTGCCTTCTCTCTCGCCTCATATAAGCGTAAAAAGTCTTTATCACTACTTAAACGCTCCCAATCCTCTATTGCCTTTTTCAAAACTGGATCTTTTTCCATCGCGATTCCCTCCAGGATTGTAGTTAATTTCTCATCTTCATATGCAGGAAATAATAATAGCCAACGTGCTAATATATCCTCCCATGGATCCATTCGATCTTCTTGCCATTCTCGAATTACTTTTGGAATCTCAAGAAAGTGCAATTGCATATTCTCTGAAATTATGTGCTCCGATTTTTTGTTCATGACTACACCGACATTATGAAAGTCCTCTTCTCCTGGAAACAGAATGAAATCCACTATATTAATACAAATAGTTGGTCTTAATTCTGTATACTTCATCCCCTGAGTCATTTGAGAATAATACATGCCAGCCCAGTAGAACAAAGATCGCTCAATCATGTCTTTTTTGTCGCGAACCTGTATCTCTATATTTAATTTTATACCATTATTCAGAGTAGCTCGCAAATCTAAAATAGACAATTTATCATCCTTTTGTTCCCTTGGAAGATGTGGATCATCTAAATGCAAAGAAATAATTTCCTCATCTAAAGAGGATTGTAATACCGCATTAAGAAAAGCAATGAGTATACCCTCGTTTCCTTCTACTCCAAACAAGCGCTTGAAAGCAAAATCAACTCGTAAATTTACTAGATTTTTTTTCATAGATGTATTCATATTCTCTTCTACCTTTCTTTTAGTGAATTTTTATCCTCTGTAGTAATTAGATATAAGAAAAAGATAGAATTACAAACTCTATCTTTTTCAATCTACCTATTTATGAAAATATCAACCTACTTTATGACCTTCACAATCTCTGAAATACAGGTTTAAATCCCGCTTGCATTGTATCATCCAACCCCTTACCTTGCGTTGGATTCCATGCAGCTATGATTACGTTATAGCCCTCTTTCTTTAACTTTGTCGCAAAGTCTATAAGAGCTTTTCTTACTTTTTGATTCTCTACTAAATCGGCATCAAACGCTAAATAGACATTTTCTACACCCATATCCTTTAATACAGGCATAGTAATTCGCCAAGCATTTACACCAGGAATCGCAAGAACCGTTGTTCCTATTTCAGAAAGCTCCTCTTTATTAAATCTCTCTGGAAGCAAATCAGCAACCAGATCTGCTTTCATAGCTCCCTCTGTAATCATTACTGAGTTGGTTTGATGTAAGGTACCAGAATTCCAATGTTTCAAATGAGAACTTGGTACAGCTACATGTACAGGAAGTGGATTTTCACTACCGCCTGCACCAGTTCCTTGATTTTTGTTTGCTGATGAGACCCACAGATATTTTTGCCCTTTATGAATCTTTACAACAATTTGTCCCTCTTGAAATGGAATCTCTACCTTTTTGCTCACTTCTAGTTCGCCTTCAAAGATACAATCACCATTTTTAATTATCTTCACAACATTAGGCTGTTCGATTAATTCTGCTTGAACTCCAGTAGGTGCAGATTTCACATGAACGGAGTTTTTCACTTCATCCACACGAACCTGCCATCCAACAATTTGATTGTACTGATTCCGAAAAGGAATCAATATACCAGGAGATCCTGACATCAAACGAAGAGAACGTTGACCTTTCTTCATCTCATAGAAACCCGGGATTCCCTGCCAGCAATTTTTATTCCCCATCTGTTTAAATAGCTGCTCCCAAACAGTCGTATACGTATTATCCTCCTCTAACACAATTTGTTGTTTTAAGAAAGAACGATATTGACGTATTTGTATTTGTTCTTCGCTCATTTTTCTATCTTTTAATAAATGTGCATGATGATGCTCTTGTAATGGTATGAACTCCATTAATTTACGATTAAACACATTTAATTCCTCATTACTTTTCTTATCATGAATCTGAATTTCATCCACCTCAGGCAATTGATATTTATCTTTTCCTTTTATGTAGTGAATGTAGCTTGGATTGCCCGTGTTTTTTCCATAAATCCATTTACTTTCTACACGTGTACATGCTACCTTATCTTGCGAAACGTGCAGCATACAATTACCTGTATCATAACAAACTGGACAAGGTATACGGTAAAACTCCCACCAGCTACCTCTCGGATAAGCACTTGTTAAACGAAACTGTCCTTTTTGAATGTTATAATTCATTTTTCCCCACTCCTTATATACTGTTTATTATATATGGAACTATTACTTCGATTAAACTTTTTATAATTACATTAGGATATTACGTATAATCATCTAATGGATATACAAAAGGATACGCATTACAAACTAAATAATCATTTCTATGTTCTTGATCTTGCAAATCCGATTCTACGTATGCTTCAAATGCTCTAGCAAACATCTCGTGATTTGTAGACTAATACTTTTTGCTTCTATTCTTATCTAACTTAATTGCTGTATCAAAGTACATAGACACTTGCGCTTCATAAGATATTCCATCAAATTTTCCGCCTGTTTTTCATAATAAGCCAACATTTGTGTAGCTCTCTTGAATTCTTTGTCAATCTTACGTTCCATGCGTGCCTTTGTTACTCCTGATAAAATAAAAGACAGAAATTCATAGTAATTCTTCACTACAAATTTCTGTCATTCCCTCTGTCTGCATACTTCCATATAGTTCTGTAAATTATTCATTACGATACACTGACACCTGTTAAAGAGAATACATCCTCTTTTATTGGATTAAGTGCTTGTTATGCACGTAAACTTTGAATAGGATCATCTGGATGTACAGAATAAAATAACGATACTTCATAACCGATTATCATAATTAAATACCCCTAAATAAAAATTTTTGCTCAATGTGATAATGGGTTCTCCAATCAAACAGACTTGGAAACAACACAAAAAGGACTTCTTCAAGTCGATTAAAAATGTATATAGCAAAATAAGCTATATATACACTAATCGGCTCAAAGAAGCCCTTTCAGAATTAAAACAAGACGCAGCTTGCTTCTACATCTCAACCACAACTCATAAAGTGTGAGAATAAACAGAATCAAATAAACAATAAATACAATTACATATTAATGAATTCACATAAAAATTTCAACAACTTTATATTTCCTTAAGATTTTTCGCTCCATTCTACTTTCCAGTGAATATTTTTGTAGAACCATAAGTTTCTACCGTGTTAAATTGCAATTCTAAATCTTGCTCTCTTATACTAGCTCGTACATATCACACTAATTTCATCAGTCATCCCCTAATACTATTTAAAATTTATCATTGTTTTATATACTCTATTTCAGACTAACTCTTAGATAAATATAAGGTAAGATTTTAATAATTTTTCACAGCATTTCCCCACATCATCTAAAAGCATCAACTTTTAGACAGTTGAAATTTATTTTCGTTCTTTGTGTTCGTTTGTTTTGTAAAATGTTAAATAAAATTGAAACTGCATCCTTCTAGTTAATAAGTAGTAATTAAAAAAAATAATAAAAAAGAGTGCTATTAAAATATGCACTCTTTCAAAAGACTTTACCAATCTCGATGGTCACCATGATCATGCTCACGATCGTGGTCATGATTACGTCTACGACGACACTCATCACAATCGCAGTCACGTCTACAATGACAGTCGTTAAAATCGTTTCTTCTTCGTCTACGGCCGCAACCGCAAAATACTAAATCATCCCAAAATCTATTACAATCTCGAGAATGTCCAAAATTATTATCCCATCCCATAGATATGATTCCCTCCTCTAAAATAGAATTCATCATATTCTATGATTAAAAGGTAGAAATAGTTTGTTTATTAGTCCATGTTTCAAACTAATAATATTTCAATTTGCAAGTCTATCTCACGCCCTATCTTTCCTTAACAACAAACAAGATACCATCCCAATTATGGCAACGCCCACGATAATTCCTATACACTTAATCAAGAATATTTACCCTAACATCATTTATTTCTTTGCTTCCATACCCCATTCTCTTTACGATAAGTATTCTTCCCATTCATGAATCCGCCTGTATTACCAGGGATGCTATATTTCTTATTCTTAGTCTTTTTCTTCATCCTCTTTTTTTCTTGAACAGCCTGCAAATCTACCTTCCATTGTTTCAACAAATCCTTTTTACGTCGCATCGAATTTGTACCCCTCAGATTAAAATGAAAATCCATTAATCATATTATATATATTTATGTTTTATTTTCAATATAAAGAGAGCACCCTCGCTATTGGCGCTCTCAATGTGAATTGGGGTTTATTCTGAGCATTGAATAGGACACGAAGAACTCGTCCTATTACATTATATGCTTGTCCTTATCATAATGTGCAAAAAAAAGCACCCTCGCCCAGGCGCCAAAAGATACATATACTTTGAGGTAACTAACACGTTAGAAAAGACCCTTCCATATCATTGTATGATTATCGATTATCTTTATACCTAGATGACACATTAAATACGTTTAATGTGTCATCTAGGTATAACTAGGAAAAAAGCAACCGTTATGGACGTTTTCCTCATCTTACCTAATCAACTACATAAAATAACTATTTTGTTCACTTTTTTGATACATTTATGAAACATTTATGTGTTATCTTCAGTAAGTTCTTTTCTTTTCATAAACCGTGTGGATTATACCAACACAAGAATCTCTAGATCCCTAAATCTAGAGATTCTTCGTTTTAATAACTATTTTGTCCAATCATGTATAGACAACTATATATTTAGGTGTTAAAATATTATTGTGATTCCCACGTGGTTTCACATACGACTTTTTTCTTCGATTATGGGGTTCTTACATAATGTAAGGACCATTTTTTATTCAAATAAGGACTTTTTAAAAATTTATATGTACATATTTTTCAGTATATAATTAAATTATCAATATATTAGAGACAATAATGATTTTGTAATATATTTGTTTCGGAATGAGTGCAGTTTTTAGCATACTGAAGAAATTTCGAAAGCCTCAGATAAACCGGTTCTTGGTTTTAGTTGATTCTTTAATTTTGCTTGGAGCTTTATTCCTAGTAGGTAGCATCTTCATCCCTCTTTTAACCCTTGAGTAAAAAGGAACGTTCTTACTGCCTTTCTTACTCACTAATTTCAAATGCACTGCGTACACTTTTCCCTTCTTTGCTGTTTCATATGAATTCATACCATTTTTGACCTGTTTGAAGAAGGCCGACTGGCTTATTCCATTCCGTTCAGCTGGTGTTATCATCCTAGAATTAATGTCACCTTTTATCTTTACATGTTAAAAAATATTCGGATAGGAGTCCTAATACATATTATTAATATTAAGCTGGTTCACGTCAGAGGAAGGTACCTTAGGTTGTCTTTTTTTTATTTTCTTTCGACATAATATGAAAATATACAAATTAATAATTTGCTATTATTATCTAGAAATCTTACATTTATCTACAAATTATTATTGTATTTTTAATTTTTTAAATGTAAAATATTTCAATGTAAATACATACCATTTAGGGAGATGGAGAAAATTATGAAAAAATTATTAGCTTCAGCAACAGCGGTAACACTATTAACAGTGGGATACAGTTCTTCTGCATTTGCAGCTAAGAGTCCTAATGATACAAAAAACTGTGGACATTTTAAAAGTCAACAAGATGCTCAAGCATTCTGGGATCAAAATGGATATGGTGTTGGGAATGATCCACATCGTTTAGATAATGATAAAGACGGCATTCCATGTGAAGATTATAAATATCCAAAGAGCACAAATACTACAACAGAAAATAAAGAAACTACTAAACCTCAAGAACAACCTAAACAAGAAAATACTAAACAGGAAAACACTAAACAAGAACCTGTTAAACAAGAAAACACTAAGCAAGAGAATTCAAAACAAAATAACCAAACAACAAATAATAAACAAGAACAAACTAAGCCTCAAACAACTGCAAAAGAAACAAAGAAAAATACTAATACAGTTGTGAAAAAAGAAACGAAAAAACAAGGTGAAAAATTACCTAATACAGCATCAAACGGTGTTACAATGATGTTAGCAAGCTTAGGATTAGCATTAGCTGGTTCTGTATTAATGTTCCGTCGTAAAAAGACAAACGCATAAAATAGTTCCTTAAAACGGCAGGAGAAATCCTGTCGTTTTCAAATGGAGTGATAAAAGTGAATAAAAAACAATGGATAGGCTTATGTTTAACTGTTATTGGACTTACTATCTTTTCCTATTATTTTCTAGAATGGTATAGTGCTAGACAATCAGCAGAGTCGTTAACAACTAACGAGGCTAAACAATATGAGACCTCCACACCTTCTAAAGAAAATGAAACGCAAAACATCAATCAAATAGAGACAGAGATAAAGACTGACACTTCATTACAAGAAAAACCTGTACAAATTCCTGCTTCAAAGGTAAACCATCAGTTAGGAGATAAAGTAGCATATTTAATTATCCCTAAAATACAAAAGAAATACTCTATATATTGGGGAGCTGATGATAAAGTACTAAAAAAGGGTGTAGGTATGTTTGTTAGTGACTTAACTACTACACCATCTGGAAATGGTCATACAGTTTTAAGTGGACATAGAGATACTGTTTTTACCGAGCTTGGTCAATTAAAGGAAAATGACCAACTTATCGTGGAATATGAAAATAAAACATATACATATGAAATTAACAAGCATTGGATAACAGATTCAGAAGATCGAACAGTTATTGTAGAAAAAAGTGAGCCAACATTAACATTAACAACTTGTTATCCTTTTGACTATATAGGAGACGCTCCAGATCGGTACATAATTGAATCATCTCTACTTTCCATTCGGTAAGGAAGAAGGTCCAAAAATTAAAGTGGTTTAAGTAGGAAGAAGGCACCTTTGGGTGTCTTTTTTTATGAGTAAGAAGTACTGCCAATATGCGAGAAAAAATAGGTCATAAGACGGAATTTCAGCCTGAAAATTCTAAACTATCTTTTTTATTTCCTTTCGACATAATATGACAATATCTTTATATATAGTTTGTTATTATTATCTTGGCAATCTTATATTTTACATAATTGGAGGAACAAACGTGGGAAAAATATTTAAATTTGGATGCCTAGGCATTATAGCTTTATTTGTAATCGGAATAATTGCTATGGTCGCTGGTGGTGGAGACACAACAGAAAAAACTTCAACAGACACTAAAGCAGTATCAAAAGAAGGTGTATCTTCTGATGTAAAAATCGCTGTAGGATCTATGGAAACAGTAGATTCTGTGGGTAATGAATATACAAAAGAACAAGCACAAGGTGTCTTTAAAATTTTAGAGGTTACACTTACTAATAATCAAAAAGACGCTATCACTGTTGATGCTAATAGTTTTAAATTAGTAGATAGCAAAGGTCGTGAATTCACATATTCAACACAAGGTCAAACATCTTTTGACTTGGCTAATGGTGGGAAAACTGACTTCTTCTTAAAACAATTAAATCCTGGTCTAACACAGACAGGTAAAATTGTATTTGATATTCCAAAAGATGCTGAAGGTCTTTTCTTAAAAGCAAGTGGCGGTATGACAGGTAAAGAAATTAATTTAAAAGTTGAATAGTTAAAAGCACTCGAAAGAGTGCTTTTATTCTTTCTCAATAACCAAAATTATTTAACGTGGTAAAATAATACTCGGATTGGTATCCAATGCCATATTACGACGGTTCAAATCGTAAGAAGACACTTTTCAGTGTCTTTTCTTTTGTACATTATATCTATTACATGCTCATTGATTTTTTATGTCAAATATACATAAAAAAGAAGAGATGCGCTAACATCACTTCTAGTAATTGCTACCGTCAGGATGGTAGTTATATCATTTATTTTTACGAAACCTACTCTTTTGCTTCCGATGGCAACGGGGATTGTTTTTTGTTATCTTTTTTCTAAAGTTTGTTTCCTAAAAACATACGCAGAAACTTCACTTACAATTGCTTTCACAAATTCTTTTAGAAGCTCAAACAAAAAATCTATAGATATATTCTCTCCCCCTTTTCTTTCAAATAGAAAGGAGGAATAAATAATCACCCTCACAATATACAGTTAATTCTACTTTATCATACTAGTACAATCTCACCTATATAAAAAAGACCACCATTTGTGAAGTGCACCCCAATTGTTAGACACATAATTAACAATTGGGTACAATTTCATATTGGTAGTCTTTTTTGGGTAGTTTTAGAGATTTTAATTATAACATCTAAATATATTATTTCCAACATACTATATTTTTTATAATTCTTGATTTCTCACTCTTCATTGCATGATAACTTTCCCTATAACGAGTAACAAATAACATGAAAAGAAAAGATTGAGAAATTCAGAGTAGAGTTTGGACTAGCAACTAACTATAGAAGTAATGTTGGATAAGCTGTAACTCAAGGAGTAAAAGGAGTAGCCCCGTTGAAAGGAAGAATGGAAGAAGCTCAAAAATAAATCAAGCTTTTCGATCAAAAACTAAGTAACGCTCAAGCTAGCTTAAATGGAATTGAATCAAAATTGGGTGTTAACCGAAATTAAAAATCATAACAAAATATAACATAACATGAAAAAATAATATTTGGATGGGAGTCCAATACATATTATTTTAATTAAAGTGGTTCAAGTCGGAAGGCACCTTAGGATGTCTTTTCTTTATAAAAAAGGACTCCTAAAGCACCTTAAATTAGTCAACTTCAATATTACTCTCTTTTATTAGTTTGTTTCAACATAATATATTAATTTTAAGTTGAAAATTTGTTATAATAAGTAAATGATTATATTAATTAGATGGAGAGGATACAATATTATGGGTTATAAGTTTCGTAGAATTATCCAAGTTTCCCCGGGTGTGAAAATTAACTTTACATACACAGGTACGGGAAGGAACTCCATTCCACCTGAATCAAGAACAACAACTTATATACCTGGAACTGGAATCTCGTATACACCACGAATAGCTGATTCAAACAACTATTATATACAACGAGGGTTTCAAGGGCAAAACACTTCCTATTCCACTATGAATGAACAAGATTACAATACAGTAAGAGCATTTGAGCAGGTAAGAGAAACCAAAACTTACATTGTTACTGCTTTTCGTAAGAAGGATAATCAAGTAAACTCCGTGGGTAGAAAACTAATGAAACCACTTTCCATAATTGCAGGCGTTTTTGCAGGCCTATTCTTACTTATGATGCTTGTTATACCTGCTCTATTCCTGGCAGTCATGTCTTTCCTATGCTATAAAAATATAAAAACACCATTTGCAGTTGTATGCCCAGAATGTGATGCTGAGAATCTATTCATTTTTGAAGAAGAGAAAATTGCTTGTCGTAAATGTGAGAGCACTCTTATAATCCAAAAATAAAAGGTTCTCAAATACACTTCCAAAAAATGAATTGTGGTATTGAATTCTAAGATGGCCCTTGAAGCTCATAATTTTTTCCATACCTCCTTGAAGGCTCCAGCTCTCTTTTTCATTTACATTAGGAGGAATGAACAACTATGTTTAAAAGATTAGCAGTATTACTTATTGGAGCTCTATTATTATTTGGTTTATCCGCTTGTGACAGCGTTAAATCAATGACAAATAATGTCACGGTTGGTAAGGTAATTGAAGAATTTAAAGCTGCAGGATTTGAAGCTGACAATCCTAGTGATCTACCAGAAAAAGAATTTGGAAATACTAGAAAAGAAGCAAAGCGCATTCTGGTTCCAGCATTAGGTGAAGATAGTGGTAGTAGAATATTTGAGTTTAAAAACAAAGAAGATCTTGAAATAGCTAAGAAATACTATGACGATTTAGGTAATGGTAATCAAATGCTATTCTCTCATACTTACGCAAAAGGTAACTTTCTTATACAAATGAATGGTGATATGGAAGATGCCCAATTTAACAAATATAAAGAAATTATGGACAAAGTAATTAAGTAAGTTAAAGGATCCGCTTTCATTTATATGAAAACATGTTAGAATTATCTTTGGATTGGCGTCCAATACATATTATTAAAATTAAAGTGGTTCAAGTCGGAGGAAGGCACCTTAGAGTGTCTTTTTTTATGGAAATATTTAAAAGAAAGACACCTAAAAGAGTGTCTTTCTTTTAAAATAAACATACTATTGAATCCAACCCTCATACTTAGCGACATATCCCCCGCCATCTTCATTGATTTCTTTTAAATACCAATACACTGTCCCGCCACAAGCTTGTTCAGTAAAAGTAGTAGCAAAAATTCTTTTGGAATTTCTCACTTCTCTTACATACTTACCGTTTTCCTTTTTATAGCATTCTGCTAATTGTTTTACAGAACTTGGTGTATTAGATCCATTTTCTGTACTTGCTGAGGCTGCCCCAATCCCCCCTGTTAATGCGATACCAGCTACTAATGCTCCTACTACTAATTTCTTAAACATAAAAATGCCCCCTTAATACTTTTTTATAACTTGCAACTTAAATGTATCACTTTTTCATTAATTGTAAATATTTTGAATTTATAGAAATATTTATTTGAATCTTGTTAATATTGGTAATTCATTTTATCAAATGGAAAATAGAGGGGTTTATGATAATATGTAATAATGCATGTTCATTCAGCAAAAAATCGTGATAAAATCTAAGCACCTGTTCTATTTTTTCAGTTATCTTAGAAACCTTACTTCTTATTTACCCAAATGGGAGGCGCTTTATGGCGCCTTTTTTTTATTTTCAAAAGGACCTGCTCATTTAATCCATAAAAACATAAAGTAATTTGAATCCATTAAAATACATGAGTGACTCCTTATTTTTCTCCTACTATTTAAAGGAGGAATTATTATGGGCTTTGGTGGTAGTTGCGGTGGCGGCTGTGGCTTTGCAGGAGGATTTGCTTTATTAGTTGTATTATTTATTTTATTAATTATTGTTGGAGCTTCTTGCTTCTGCTAAAAACTATGGGAAAAGACACTCTTATTTGGGTGTCTTTTTTTGGTACATTAAAAAGCCTCACCATCCTATGGAGATGGTGAGGTCCTTAGGGCATATATCCTCTTTTCTTATACATATTAGATTCGTTATACACACATTGAAAATATATCAAAATATGTACATAATATCCAGAAAAATATATGTACTAAAGGTGGGGTCGTCGCCTATGGAAGGAGGCGTAATGAGAGCTTTAATAGTATTTTAGGGGGTGAGTTTTATGAGGGCACAAGAGGTTCTCATAGAGAATAACAAAAAGAGATACATATTATTGGAACAAGAAGGATTACCTGTAATGCCAATTATGAAATCCCAATTACATATAGTGAACGAAAACAGCGTAAATAGCCAAAAGGCCACATACAAAGTTTGCTATCGTAATCATATTTTGTATGTAACTCATCACATGCTTCCCCTCCTTTTTACTCATTACAATCAAGATCCTTCTGTTTTTCTTCCAATATAACCTTATTTATTTTCGTTAACGTATCCGTCATTTGCTCTAAAGCATTTATATAGATTTTTGAAAAGTATTTCTCAATTAATACATCATCTAACTCAGACAATCGCTCTATATACTTACTACCGTTTGGACCAAGTGTAAGGAAATACTCCCTTTTATTGTTAGGGTTTACTTGTTTTGAAATCATCTTCTGCTTTTCCAATTCCGATAAAACTTGGCTCACAGCCCTTTTTGATATATTAAAAGTAGCCGCAATGTGATTTGCTGTCGTATTCTCATTTAAATTAATATGAAATAGCATGCTCCCTTGCTGTCCTGTAAGACCATACTCATCTTTTAACTCCTAAAACGGTAAAATTTAGAATTAATTATAAACTCTGTTCATTTCATTAATTATTTCTTTATACGTTCTAGTCATAGCACTCTTCCTCCATGCTTTATTCACAACGAAAAAAGAAGACATCCATCAAGGTGCCTCCTTTTCCTAATTAAAATTTTAAACTCTCACCATTCGTCGCAATTACTTCTTTATACCAATTGAAACTGTCCTTCTTCGATCTTTTTAATGAACCTTTTCCTTCATTATCTTTATCAACGTATATATATCCATAACGTTTTTTCATTTCGCCAGTAGAAGCACTGACAAGGTCAATCGGGCCCCAACTTGTATAACCGATAATATCTACTCCATCTTGAATTGCTTCGGACATTTCGATCATATGCTTCTTTAGATAATCAATACGGTACTCATCATTCACTTCGTCTTCATCATTTAATTGATCGATTGCACCGAGACCATTTTCAACAACAAATAAAGGTTTTTGATAGCGATCATAAAGTTGGTTCGCTGTAATACGGAAGCCCTTTGGATCAATCGTCCATCCCCACTCTGATTTTTCAAGATATGGATTTTCAACTGAACCGAATACATTCCCGCTCGTTATGCTTTTTAACACTTCTGAATCTGTACTTGTTGCTCTACTTGCATAATAACTAAATCCAATATAATCAACAGTATACTCTTTTAAAATTTCCTCATCTTCTTTTTCCATTTCAATTGTTAAATTATTATCTTTAAAGAAGCGTTTTGCGTATCCAGGATATGCTCCTCTTGCTTGTACATCAATGAAGAAGAATGATTCACGGTCTTGTTCCATCGCACGAAGAACATCGTCTGGATTACATGTATATGGATACGTTGCACCAGCTGCGAGCATACAACCAATTTTTGCATCTGGAATGATTTCATGACAAGCTTTTACAGCTAACGCACTTGCGACAAGTTGGTGATGCGCTGCTTGATACTGAATTTGTTTTTTATTATCACCTTCTTTAAATGCTAGACCTGCTCCCATGAAAGGTAAATGTAAAAGCATATTAATTTCATTAAACGTCATCCAATATTTCACTTTATCTTTATATCTATTAAAAATCGTTTTTGCGTACGTCTCGAAGAATTTTACAAGCTTTCTACTTCTCCAGCTTCCATACTTTTCTACTAAATGAACAGGCACATCAAAGTGAGCCATCGTAACAACTGGTTCAATGCCATGCTTCAACAGTTCATCAAATACGTTATCATAAAACTGTAATCCTGCTTCATTTGGCTTTTCATCATTACCATTTGGGAAAATACGCGTCCACGCAATCGATACACGTAACGCTTTAAATCCCATTTCTGCAAAAAGAGCAATATCTGCTTTATAACGATGATAAAAATCAATTGCTTCGTGTGATGGATAAAACTCTCCTTCTACTGGTGTGAAGGAATGAATATTTCCTTTCATAATATCCCAGCGGTTTTCACCAGTTGGTAATAGATCAACCGTCGTTAATCCTTTTCCGTCTTCTACATATGCGCCTTCAACTTGATTGGCAGCAATCGCTCCCCCCCATAAAAATCCTTTAGGAAAAATAACTTTAGACATATAGAAAAACTCCTTTATATAAGATTTAACGAGGAAAGGTATTACGATTCTCAAGGAATACCTTTCTTCGTGTGAAACATAATGAAATGTAACTACTATTTAACTCCTAACTCTAGTAAAGAATCTCCTGCTTGAATCTTTTCTACTTCAGTTTTTTTCATACTATATTTATCATAATTTGTAACAACAACTGGTGTTGTCACAATATAACCCGCCTTTTGAATTTCAGCTATATTAAATTCAATAAGTAATTGCCCTTTTTCTACTCTCGCTCCTTGTTCAATATGAGAGGAGAAAAACTCGCCATTTAATTTCACAGTATCCATCCCAATATGGATTAAAATTTCAGCACCTGAATCCGCCGTAATTCCTACTGCATGATTCGTCGGGAACAGCGCAGAGATTGTACCTGATACTGGTGAAAATAACTTTCCTTCCGAAGGCTCAATCGCAACGCCTTCACCTAACGCACCTGATGCAAATGCAGCATCATCAATGTTTTGAAGTGGCATAACTACACCATGAAAAGGACTAAAGATTACTTCATCATCGTTTGATGCAGCAACTTTATCAATTGTTCCATCTGTTTCTGTAGATGTTTGCTTTTTTGTAAAACCAAATAAGTAAGTCAGAATAAAACCTACTATTAAAGAAACAACCATCGAAACAATTGCTCCCCAAAATCCAGCTGTAATCCCATCTTCCGGACTAATAAATGTCGGAAGCGTAAATATGCCAAGCCCACCCGTCATATAACTTTGTGTACCAAATACGCCAAGTATTGCGCCGCCAACTCCCCCAGCAATACAACTCATAATAAACGGCTTTTTAAGAGGGAGTGTAATACCATAAATCGCCGGCTCTGTAACACCGAAAATACCTGAAATAAAAGCCGGAATACTAAGTGTTTTTAATTGCTGATCTTTCGTTTTCATCCAAACGCCAAGTACAGCACCAATTTGAGCAAATGAAGCAGCAAATATAAGCGCTAGTATCGGATCAATACCGTGTACTGCTAAATTATTATAGCCAATCGGAACAACGCCCCAATGAAGGCCGAATATGACAAGCACTTGCCAGAAAGCACCGAGTAAGGCACCCGCTACTAATGGGCTTGAATTATAAAGCCAAAGCGTCGCCTGTCCTAAAAACTGCCCTGCCCACGTCGCAATTGGACCAATAACGAGAAATGTAACTGGTACAACGATTAGTAACGTTAAGAATGGTAGTACAAATGTTTTCACAACATCCGGAATGACCTTCTTTAAAGACTTTTCTACTTTCGCTCCAAAATAAGAAGCGAGGATAATTGGAATAACAGATGATGCATAGTTCATTAAAATAACTGGTATTCCTAAAAACGTAATATGAATTGGTGATTCAAACATAGTCCCTGCAAATAACGTATATAATGGCTCACTTGCTGTTATACCGGATAGAGCCGGATAGACTAATGCTCCACCAATTGCCATACCGATGAATGGTGATCCTCCGAATTTCTTACTTGCTGTATATCCTAAGAAGATCGGGAAGAAATAAAATAACGAATCGCCAACTGCATTTAATATTTGATACGTTCCTGACTGTGTACTTAACCAGCCTAACGCTACAAATAGTGCATTAAATCCTTTAATCATCCCTGTTGCAGCTAACACCCCTAAAATAGGAGTGAAAATGCTAGAAAGAATATCTATTAGACTACTCTTTTTCTTCTCACTCGCACTTTCTTCCTCTGTTTCTTGAAATCCTCCGGCAGCAATAACCGCTTTATACACGTCGGATACATGGTTACCAATTACAACTTGATATTGTCCGCCGCTTTTCATAACAGTCACAACATCTTCCATACTTTTCAGTACTTCTGTATTAGCTTTCCCCTCATCTTTCAACTGAAATCGTAAGCGAGTTATACAATGTATAACGCTATTTATATTTTCTCTCCCGCCAACATGTTTCAGTATGTCTTTTGCCAATTTTTCATACTTCATAATAATTTCTCCCCCCTACAATCATCTCATTTATCATTTTTATAAAAAGAAAAAACCTAAACTAACCATAACGGTGCGATACATATGAATCACTCCATTACAAGTCAATTTAGGTTTTGCCTGCTAAACAGTAACAATCCCGTTTATTCAATTACATAATTCATTGCGTTTCGTTACACGATGAATGTGCAACGTCAAATACACCTTTTCATCTTTTGAAAGATGACTATTATGTGCTTTTTGTAAGTATGCTTCAATTTTTTCTGTACAACAATACGCCTCTTCGTACTTATTTTTCACTTGCTCGTATAAAAAATCATCATCGGCCGAGCTCAATTCCTTCTGCATTAAACGCTGAGCAAAATATCGTAAATGCGTTACAAACCGACTATAATTAAATGAATTCTCATCTAAGTTCATCTTATAGTGGTACTTTACAACATTTAAAATATCTTGGACGATTTTCGTCATCGTTACCGTTTGTTGCATTGCCGGCTCTCCTTGCTGTGCATTAACGAAATGCAGTGCAATTGACCCTGCCTCATCTTCAGAAAGTCTAAGCCCAGTCTCTTCTTCAATGATGTTCAAAGCTTGTAGACCAATTTCAAACTCTTTCTGATAGAACCTCTTTATCTCCCAAAGCAGAGTATTTTTGAGATCCATTCCTTCTTTATGCCGAGTTAAGGCGAAACTTAAGTGATCCGTTAATGTAAGATAAATATAATCACTTAAATCCCCCGGCAAAACTGTCTTAGCAAACTGAATAATTCTCTCTGTAATCTCTAAATTTTCTACAGGAATTTCAGTTAGCAACTTAGCGAGTTTCTCTGATAATTCTCTTGTTTCTAGCACAAAGGTTTTTTCTATCTTAGATTCATCAATCGCATCGCCTACTTTTTTCTGAAATCCCAAACCTCTGCCCATAAGTACAACTTCTGTCTCATTATCCTTCATCGTACAAACAACATTGTTATTTAAGATTTTATGGATTCTCATATTGTTCCACCTTCTTCTTAAAGTCACAAAAGGTAATAAAAAAACCTAAACTGATTCCAAAAGCCACACTACACCCGTAGCCTCTAGATCAATTTAGGTTTTGCCTGCTGAACAGTAACAATCCTTTTATTTATTAACTTACCTTCATTATACACAAAAAGTAAGCGGTTGCAACGATAAATTATTGAATTTTTTTTACAAAGAAAAATACTAACAGTTAATCAGCTGTTGCTTAAATTCCACTAAAACTTTCTCTCTTCATAATCTTCCGTATCAGCTTCTTTCTACAACTCCTGCTACGTAGTCAGATGCTTAATATTATAAAGCAAAGAAAGAAGAATATAGTTTAGTTCCTGTAATTAAGGATTTAAGTAGCATTTTACTTATTAGTACTTATTAGTACTTTAAGTTTTTTTGATTGTTGTACTATGATTTCCCGTTCTATTGAACTACTCACCACTTAACGTCCTTACGGACTGTTTGAAGTGGGAGATTCCTGCGAACACCGATGTATCTACCAGTTATCTTAGCAGGCTCAGCCCGTAGTCCCTACGGTGAAAACAGAAGTATCTTGTACGTTGACTCATCACGCTACCTACTTTAGCTTGGTTTTCGCAACTTCGGCAAACGTGGGATGGTAGAACGTTGAAGATTTTACGATTGCAACGTTTTTCTGCAACCAACCTGATATCTTCAGTTTGCAAAGAGCGATCTGTACAAGTATATAATAGCAAACATGTTGGCTTACGCCAACCGACATTCATCTCCCACCTATTTGCTGGTGCTATCTCACCTTTACACAAAGTAAGGAGGGAGTCTTCTGTCGTAAAACGATAAAAAAGAAAAAATATTGTTTGGAGATTATTCTACATATTTAAATAAAATTATTGATATCGATAGGAAAAAGCCCTTAAAATTCTCCTCTTTATATCAGGCAATTCTTAATGCTTATTCAGAAGGGAAATTTAAGGGTGTTGAAAACTTTCATTTAACTTTAAGTGGGATTTTAGAAGGGAGTAAAATACACGATGATAAGTTGAGTAAATACCTTCTAAATATGGAGCATGAAAGGGGAAAAGATAAGGCTAAGTTTTTCAAAAATGCCCTTGGGATAGAGTTGAAAGATAAACAATATTTAGCGGAAGAAATATTGAAAAAGATAAATTTTGGAGAATTTAAAGATGTATCTTTTATTCAAAATCCTCAATATGAACAGTTAAGATTTGTTTCTATAGATACTGTTTGGCAAATAACAGAGAATGAATCACCAGTATTAATTACAGCTTATCCAACACATAAAAAAACTGTTCAATAGATGTATTATAAAAAAATAGATAGCTGAAATTAAACAACTTTATTATTTCTGTTTTAGGTATTATTTTTTGTACAAATTTATTATTAAATTACTTTACTATCACTACACACTTTCGGTTTGGTGGAGTCAAAAAATTCTAGTCCATTATGACGTTAAGTGGTGGGTAGTTCACACGACCAGTTGTGAAAAACGATGCTATGATCCATTGAACGAGGTTCATCATGGTATATGGATCTATACAATCTTCTACTTTCTTCATCTAATAGGTTATACTTTTTTTGTCCAAATTGTATACAAACGAAAATGTATTGTCATGCAAATCTAGCCTTTGTTGTACATTCATTCTTTTCTAATTTCTCGAAATAATGTATAATTAAAGTGTCCTACACGAGATATCGAGTCATATCTCATCGTCATTTTAAAAGGATCTCCATTTATATATGGAGATCCTTTTAAACCAAATAAAACTACTAATTTGACATAATAAAAAATGAGCTGGATACACCCTCTATTAATATCCACCCATCTTAATGACTAACACAGTCATAAACATACTAAACGAGAGGCTTTTTAAGTACTTATTTTCATCGTTTGCTACAAAAAGAGCTAAACAGCAGAATAGAGCCCATCCTAACCAAAATAGCATTCCCATAATCATTGGTAAATCAGTCAATTAAATCTACTCCCCTGAATGTTCTATCTATTACAATGTTTAATATATTCATTTTTCTTTCATATTTTAAGAGCTAAATAAAAAAAGACAGGAGTTTTACGTTCTATCTTTTTTATTTACCTTAAAGTAATCCATTCATAGCTTGCCCACTCTTTTGGTTTCTTATCGTACTTAATACGACCAGTCGTACAAAATGAAGCAATCATCCATTGTATAAGGTTCATCTTG
>Ga0268252_1000646_pt1 | contig 22020 bp, 19 predicted proteins | sample AgamicMgSfrz_FD_200244 | JGI IMG/M metagenome (GOLD analysis project Ga0268252, IMG submission 200244) | Agave microbial communities from Guanajuato, Mexico - Mg.Sf.rz (v2) (version 3) | ecosystem: Host-associated > Plants > Phyllosphere > Phylloplane/Leaf | place: Guanajuato, Mexico | collected... | reverse complement strand
AAAGCTTAGCAAAATAATTCTTTTTAAAGAAGCTGGGACATAAGTATTTCTAACCAAATAACCCCAAATGATTATACATACATGCTAAGAAAAGTTTGTATAATCGTTTGGGGTTTTATTCATTTTAAGAAAAAGGGTTTGTGGTGATCATCCGCAGACTGAATACACTTCGCTTTCCATGGGGTGAGCGCCAAGCCTCCTCGTCACTGCGTTCCCCAATAATGGAATTACTATAGCTGTAAAGCTAATGAATCATTTTTAAAAGCTGCGTTTCTCTGCCCAAGCTCCTTGCATTTTACTAAGGAGTACAATTTGTCCAATATGATATGCGTCGTGCATTGCTAAACTCTTCAGTTCAAGCACTAATGAATTATCTTCTCCTGGGACCTGTCTATACAAATCTTCGTGTTCTGATTTTGCTAGTATATTTTCAAGTTCACGATGAACATAAAAGTATTCTTGTTTAGTTTCCATCCAATTTTCTAACGTCTCAGTTGGTAAACGAAATGTAAATTCATTATTTTCTGCCTGTGGTTCATTCTCTGTTTCACCAAGAAATCGCATCAGGAATCTCTTTTCATAGAAAAGTAAATGACAAACTAATTCCCAAATGGAATGCATTGTCCCATCAGCCGGTTTCCAAATTGCCTGTTCAAAAGTGATATCCGCTAGCACTTTTTCAAGTGGTGGAAACCAGTCTTCTTTATCTAAGCAGCTTGCCCATTGTTGTAATAAAAGTGTCCTTACATCCATTTTCTATTCCCTCCAATTACTCCCTTTTGGTCAAAGTTTAGCCGTGTGTTATAGATAACTATTATACCCCCTGTAATGGAAATGAATGTTCTGTTATTTGGAATATTATGATAATATTAGTTTATCATAATTTGTGTTAACTGAGAAAGACAACTGTCTAAAGCCATTTTACCTATCATTTTTATAATTCCTTTTAAATTTTCTCTGATAACTGACTGGAGCAAAATGAAATGAACCAGTTTTTACGTTGTACTGTTAAAAAAGAAGTTAGCTGTAGAAATATGTAGTTCCGTTTTAGTGAAGATACAGTAGAAATAACATTTTTCCACATTATCTGAACTGCTTAGCTTTAGAAAAAGCTCTTTTTTCGTTATAATAAATCATTGTGAATGAATAAAGAAAACTATATCTTTTAAAAATAGGATAGATGGTTGTTAAAACAAAAGGAGCTAAGTGATGGTCGGCAATACTAGTTTGTTAAAACAAGATAAATGGAGAATCATTGATCAGTCAACAACAGGTTTACATGTATCAGCGCTACATTCTTTCGGCATGGATGATACTTTATGTTCCTCTGTTGGAAGTGGCATGGTACCTGCTACGGCACGAACATGGGTACATGATCGGACGATTGTATTAGGAATTCAAGATACGAGATTACCTCATCTGAAAGATGCATTGGCTTTTTTAAAGGAGCAGGGATACCAATACATTGTCCGTAATTCTGGTGGACTTGCTGTTGTGTTGGATAAAGATGTGTTAAATATTTCGCTTATCCTGCCAGAACAGGAAAGAGGAATAGATATTAATAGTGGTTATGAGACGATGTGGGAATTAATTAACTATATGTTTAAAGAATATGGGAAAACGATAGAAGCAAAGGAAATCGTCGGATCGTATTGTCCAGGCAGCTATGACTTAAGTATTGATGGGAAAAAATTTGCAGGAATTTCTCAAAGACGCTTAAGAAGTGGGGTTGCGGTTCAAATTTATCTTTGCGTAAATGGCAGCGGAAAGCAAAGAGCAGAAATTATCAAGCAATTTTATGCTGCAGGACTACAAGGAGAGACAACCAAATTTGCTTATCCAGAAATAAAGCCGGAAGTAATGGCTTCTTTAGCTGAACTATTAGACGTTCCACTAACGGTTGATCAAGTGATGACAAAGTTGCTTTTTACTTTAAAAGATCACGCCGAGTTTTTATTTGCAGATCAATTACAAGGTGAAGAGTTACCACTGTTCGAGTCATATTATGATCGCGTTGTTGATCGAAACGAGAAAATTATGCAGGCATTTCGCTAAAACCAAAAAGAGGATAAGGAAGGTGTTTTTTTGCATACCTTTCCTTATCCTCTATTTATAATCGAGAATGGTTGCCAACTCCAAAAACTTCTCTCTTTCTTGTCCTGCATTTTATAAGCCGCTACCCGGTCCCTTTCCGCTTTTTATCAATCTAGCTCCGGCGCCTATCAGCTAGCAAACTTCGGTCTCCTCCCTACGATAAGTCAACATCGACTCACTAGCGTTCGTCGTGTTTCCTTTATCTCAGTCGAAGCCCTCCAGTTTGTACGCTGATAAACAAGGCGCCTCCGCTTTTTAATCAATCTAGCTCCAAGGGACCAGCGGCTGATGGGCTTCACAACATTTCCCTGCGATAAGTCAACATCAGATCGCTATCGCTCTCTGTGTTTCCTTTATCTCAGGAAATGCTGCTCCACCCCACACGCCGCTGAACGGTCCCTTTCCGCTTTTTAATTACTCTGCGACTTTTTCGAGGTTTCCGTTTCGGTCCATTTTAAATTTGGTAGGGCGCTCGTCTTCTTCTAGTACTACGAGTTTACGGGCTCTGTTCATGATTTTCATGAGTGTTTCGTAATCTTCTTGCATCGTTTCTGAGTTGTTTTCGATTTGATGTAGCTTTTCTTCTAATTCTTTGTTGCGACTTTTGATCGTTGCCATTTCTCTTTTTAATCTTTCATTCTCACTTTTTAAGATTTCCAGCTGTATTGGAGCACTTCGGAAGTTTTGTAAGTAAGAGAGAACGGCATCAAAATTAAGTGTGCTAGCTTGATTGTAGCTCATTCCTGAGTAAACAGGAGTTTTCTCTACTTCAATACTGGTTTGTGGTTCCTCTGTTTGATAGTTTGCAAGCTCATCTTCTTCTGGACTAGTAACATGTGTATCTAATGTTTCTAGTGAATCGAATACCTCCAGATCCATTGAACCCATTTCTAAACTAGTGGAAGCGGTAAAAGCCTCGAGATCATCCACTGTTGGTACTGGCGGTGAGTATAATAGTTTCTTTTTACCACCTTGATCTTTTCCTAGCATTCGTTGTCGTTGTTTTCGCTGTTTCTTCGCAAGTTGCAGCGCTTTCTCATATTGATGACGAACGACTGCGTTCCAGCGGAATCCACACGCTGCCGAAGTTCTATTTAATTTATCCCCAACTTCTTCAAATGCGTTTAACTGTGTACTTCCTTCTCTGACATGTCTCAAAACTGTTTCCGCTAATAATAAATCGTTTTCTTCAGACCATGCGTCTTGTCTAACCTTCATTCTTAACTCAACTCCCAACTTCTAACGATAAATAAATATTTCTAGTTCCATCTTTTCCAGAAATGTGTTTGTTTATACAAAAGAAATACAAGGATAGTAGATTTTTTTATAGTTTAGAAAAAAGGAAAATTAGCGGATAAAGAGGGTTGAAAAAAATAGCCGGCAACTTGCCGACTATTTTTGATACATATATGATTAAATTTTCTATGCTCTTTTTTCTACTAAAGTTCCTTCATTGCGGATAAAGAAGGCTGATAAAAATGCAAAAATACTTACAATAAACCCGAACAAGAAGAGATGGTGAATACCATCCATAAAGGTAGTACCACTATTTAGTAAAGATCCCATAATGGTTACACCGATTGCTGTTCCCATATTTCGGCAGAACATAAAGAAAGAAGTAGAGATTCCTTTTTCATGATTTCCGACTAATGCTTGAGCGCCAATAACACCAACAGTACTTAGTAGTCCAAATGCTAATCCTTGAACAATCATAAGGATAAAGACGTACCAGAAACCGTTTGATTCATTTAATAATACTAATAAAATTCCTGACAGTAATAGTAATGTATTTCCAATTATTAATAGAATGCGATAGCCATATTTTAATATCCATTTACCAGCAGGAACCGACATGGCCATCCATCCAACAGACATACCAAGGAGAGAAACACCACTCCATAGGACAGAAAGGCCAGCTTGATTTTGCAGGAATAATGGAATATAGCTTGATGTTCCAAATAAGGCCAATGTTCCAACAAATCCATTAAGGAAAATCCAAGTGATTGTTTTATTCTTAAAAATGGATAATGGAACAATAGGAGAAGATTGTCTTTTCTCAAAGAAATAAAATGCGATTAATAGAAGGATACCGACTATAGCAAAAATAAAAAGATAACTTTCTAACACGGTAACTAGTAATACACAAGTTATGCCGATACCAAACAGGACCGCTCCAATATAATCTACTTGTGCCTTTTTAGGCTGATAAACTTCTTTATATGGAATCAAAGTTAATAGTGCAATGATACATACTGGCAAATTAATGTAAAAAATCCATCTCCAACTCAAAAACTCTACAAAAAGAGAACCAAGTGTGGGAGCTAATACGGCAGATAATGCCCACATGCCAGTAAACAATGCTTGGATTTTCCCTCTTTTTTCAATAGAAAAAAGGTCTCCAGCAATGATAGCGGGAAATGGCATCATGAATCCAGCTCCCATTCCCTGTAGTGCGCGGAAAATGACTAATTGAGGCATAGTCGCTGCAATTCCACATAAGAGTGAGCCGATTAAAAAGACAATAATACCGAAAGCAAACAGTTTCTTTCTGCCAAAAAGATCAGAAAGTCTGCCGGCAATTGGTGAAAGTATGGTGCTAGCTATCATATATGCAGCAAAGGACCAAGCGTATAATGCCGTTCCGCCAAGTTCCTCTGCAATAATTGGCATGGTTGTATTCATAATAGTCGTATCAATAGAGGCGATCAACATTGCAAGTACAATGCTGCACATTACTAATAGTCTACTTTTATTCATTTAAAAACCTCCCTATATTCAAGAGAAAATTATAACGCATATTGATTAATTAATATAGAGAAGGGAATTAGTTTATGAAAAATACTGCCCAAGCAGATAGACAAAAATAGTATAGTAGGGACGGATTTTTTCCACAAATTCGTCACCGTTTTACAATCTTTTGCATCTTGCATTGCTAGTGGAGAAGGGGTAAAATACCATATAGTAATGAGTGAGAATGTTGTCGATTAGATGATCGATAACTTTAATAGAGAGCATTTAAAGAAAGGGTTGTCCCAATGGCAAACGAATTTCGTGTTTGCGACGATTGTCAGGCAGTAAATTTAAAAACGTTAATACCACGTTTAAAGCAAATAGATCCAGATGCAAAAATTGAAATAGGATGTCAATCTTATTGTGGTCCTGGTCGTAAAAAAACATTTGCTTTTGTCAATAATCGTCCACTAGCTGCATTAACAGAAGAAGAGTTAATGGATAAAATCAATACAAAGTTAAAAAAATAATAGCAATTTGTCTATTATTTGAAATCTTCAAATGAAACAACAGAGTCTTTGTAAAACCAGAGGAGCTTCCACTAGATAGTTATTTTATGGAGAAAACCATGATTTTTTCCTTTTTAAAATGCTTACACGGAACCCTCTTTTTCTATCTTTAGAATATGGAGCGTACTCTAAATTACTAGAATGAATAAAAAATAGCCAATAGAACGAAAGAGAGTGAGAAAGATGCCATATTCGACGGATAAGCTAAACGAAGAGAAAGTATTTAAAGATCCAGTCCACCGCTATATCCATGTTCGCGACCGAGTGATATGGGATTTGATTGGGACGAAAGAGTTTCAGCGCCTGCGGAGAATTAAGCAGCTTGGCACGACTTATCTTACTTTTCATGGTGCGGAACACAGCAGGTTTAATCACTCTCTAGGAGTATATGAAATTGTTAGAAGAATAATTGACGATGTTTTTGAGGGCAGAGAGGAATGGAATAATAACCAAAGATTGCTTTCTTTATGCGCCGCGCTCTTACATGATTTAGGACATGGCCCTTTTTCTCATTCGTTTGAAAAAGTGTTTGATCTCGATCATGAAGAATTTACACGAAGAATTATCTTAGGAAAGACAGAAGTAAATAAAGTTTTAACAAGAGTAGAGAAGGACTTTCCAAAAAAAGTTGCCGAAGTAATCGCAAAAACGTCAAAAGAAAAACTAGTCGTTAGTCTAATCTCCAGTCAAATTGATGCAGACCGAATGGATTATTTACTAAGAGATGCATACTTTACAGGGGTTAGCTACGGAAATTTCGATATGGAAAGAATCTTGCGTGTCATGCGCCCACGTGAAGATCAGGCTGTTATTAAGAAAAGCGGAATGCATGCTGTAGAAGATTATATTATGAGCCGTTATCAAATGTACTGGCAAGTATATTTCCATCCAGTGACAAGAAGTGCGGAAGTAATTCTTACGAAGATTCTACATAGAGCGAAACACTTACACGAACAGTTCTATTCTTTTAAATATCACCCCATTCATTTTTACTCACTTTTTGAAGACGAGACATCCTTAGAGGACTACTTGAAATTGGATGAGGCTATTATTCTCTATTATTTTCAAATGTGGCAAGAAGAAGACGATGCCATTTTGAAAGACCTTTGCCGCAGGTTTATGAACAGGAATCTTTTTAAATATGTTGAGTTTGATCCAGCGAAAGAGTATAAGAAACTCCAAGAATTATCTGGGTTATTCCAAAAAGCGGGATTAGATCCGGAATATTATTTAGTTGTGGATTCCTCGTCTGACCTCCCTTATGATTTTTATCGACCTGGAGAAGAGGAAGAACGGTTGCCCATTCATCTATTGATGAAAAACGGAGAAATAAGAGAGCTTTCCAGAGAATCGGAAATAGTCGACAGTATCTCTGGAAAAAGAAGAACCGATCATAAGTTGTATTTTCCAAAGGATATTTTAAAGGATGACAGTTCTAAAGGGAAAATTAAAAAACAAATTCGTCAATTGTTGGATATTCAATAGATGTATGTCTTAGGATTAAATCGAGTAGGAGATGACCCAATTTGTTAAAAGATCATGCCAAAGTAATGAAAGCAATTGCTGCTTCGGGCGAAATTATTGGAAGAAAAAAGCTGCAAAAAATGATATACATTGCGAAAAAGCTTGATTTTCCGTTCCATGAAAAATATCAATTTCACTTTTTCGGTCCCTATTCAGAAGAGCTGACCTTGCGAATCGAAGAACTATGCAATATGGGATTTTTAAATGAGATAAAAGAAAAAAAGGGAGGCTATTTCCAGTATCGTTATACCTTAACTGATAACGGGAAAGAGTTTCTGGCACTTAATGAAGTGGAGATGCCTAATTTATCGCCTTGTCTAGAAGATATGAATGACCAGAATTCAAGATTTCTTGAACTTGTTTCAACGATACTATTCTTTGATACTTTACCGAAGGAAGAAGTGAAAGAAAAAGTTTTTACTTTAAAGGCAAAGCAAAAATATACAGAAGAAGAAATAGAAATAGCCTACACATATATTGAAAGCTTAAAAGAGAAAACCATTCATTAGAAAAGAAAGGTCCTACCATGCAATGAAACGATTTGCTTGGCAGGACCTTTTTGAATGCTTTTATTGGTCACTTAGGCGTTTGCCTGCAACAGCATAATGGTTCGTAGGCATTTCCTCAATGAAGACAACTACTTTTTCCTTTGAGGCACCTGTTGTTTCTACAACAGCATCGGTTACTTTTTCTACCAGATTTCGCTTTTGCTCTTCTGTTCTACCTTCTAACATCTTTACAGTTACGTATGGCATCTGTTAATCCTCCTTGGTTTTTGTTAGTAGTTTTTCATATTTTTTGAAAAAGTGCAAGTTTCTAATCATCTCTTCGTATTAAAAGGGGGGCGTTTTTATTTGCTCTTTTCTTAGGAAAAGAAAATTTTCCTTTCCAATTTATAATCATGTATAATTTTAGAAGGAAACATTACTAGATAGAAAAAAACGATTTTCCGTAGAAACTGTTTATAGAGGGGAGCTAATCATTTGTTATTTTCGCAAAATTTGGCGGATTTGCCTTATATTATTATTTCCATTGTTATAGGTTTTACCTTTCATGAATTTGCACATGCATTCGTAGCCTATAAATTTGGAGATCCAACAGCGCAAAAGCAGGGAAGATTAACGTTAAATCCTATTGTTCACATCGATCTCATTGGTGCAATCTTTATTTTGATTGCTGGGTTCGGATGGGCGAAGCCGGTCCCGGTTAATCGTCATTACTTTAAACGACCGAAACTAGCTGGAGTATTGGTTTCTCTAGCGGGACCTGTTAGTAATTTAATACTAGCTTTTCTTGGTTTTATTATTATTGCACTATTAATAAAGTTAAATGTTCCAGTAGGAAGTAATTTTGATTTATATCCGTTTTTTAAAATTTTTGTCTATATGAATTTATTACTTTTTGCTTTTAATTTAATTCCGCTACCACCTCTAGATGGCTACCGAATTATTGAAGATCTAGTTTCCTCTCGAATTAGAGCAAGATTGTCTAAGTATGAGGTGTATGGATCTATTTTATTTATTGTATTAATTGTTACCGGTTTATCAAGTTATACAATATTCCCTTGGATTGAGTTTGTACGAGTCTTTTTCCTTCAACTGTTTAATCAATTATTATTTTAATTTTTCAGAATGGAAAAATGTCTTTAATGCACGACAAACAAGAATCGTTAAGCAGCTAGCAATCCGCGATTGCTTAGAATAAATCGCAGAAGGAGTATGAAAAATGGAAGAAAAAAAGAAAAAAACAGTAGGCTTTAATATTATTAAAAATGACCCAACAGATGGGCATAAAGGTTTTGGAATTGGCAGTCTTAGTTTAGAAAATGTATCTCCTGTTATTATTGATGTGGAAGCAGGAGAAGCAATCGTCGATATTGGGGCGATGCATGCAAGGAGTGCTGTAGAGCGTGGTATCAAGTTTTTAAAAAGTAAAGAAGAAGTGCCAAATGGCAAGGCTTATTGGCTAGTATGGGTAACGATTGACCGCAAACCTGAAGGTCCTTACTATGCTGGGGTAACAGCTTGTGAAATGACCGTAGATCGTTCGATTCGTAGAGGCTATAAATCCTTGCCAGACCATGTGAATAAGATGGATAAAAGTATGAAAAGGCATATTATGGTTGATAATATGGATGATAAGTCTAAAAAGGTGCTTGCTGATTTCTTGAAAAATCATGATCAGCAACTATGGGATAACTCCGTAGATCAGCTGAAAAAAGACTTGTTAGGATAATTTTTTTGAAAATGTTGACAAATGAGAAGAGAAATCGATAAACTAAAAGAGAAATCAAATAAGGCTCTGGGTAATAGCAACAAACTATCCGAAAAAAGCCTTCAATAAAAAGCCCTTTTAAAGGAGATTGTTTTATGAGTGTGAGTGTTCTTAACTAACCGTTAATTTTATACGGCCTTGAATGTTGTTAAAAATCGGAATTCTACCGGTTTATTTAGCATGCGAATTTCAAGGAAGGTTAAGAATAAGCCTCATAGCGAGCAATAGATGATACAAGCTATGGCATATTTGTCATAGCTTTTTTACTTTATTGCAAAGGATTTCCTTATGCCGCAAACAAGCGGATAGGTCTACCCAAAAAAGCTAGTGTGAGCGTTTGTTCATGCTGGCTTTTTTTCTGTTTTCAAGGGTTTTTAAAGAAAAAATAGGAGGTAATAAAATGAATCAACAGACATTTGAAGTATTAGGTTTCTATAAAATTTTAGAGAAAATAGAGGTTTATGCGAAAACAAATTTAGCGAAAGAAACAATTCGGAAACTGCGGCCCATTTATGATAAAAGAAAAATGGAGCAGTCAATAAAGGAAATAGAAGAGGCTATAAAAATTATAGAAATATCTAGTAGTGTTCCCATTCATACGCTTGATGAAATGTCCCTATATTTAAGTCAAGCAAAAAAGGGGATTTATATTCGAGCAGATCAATTTCCATTTGTTATTTCCTTTTTAGAGCATTGCACAAAGCTTAAGCAGTTTATGCGTGATAAGGAATATGCTGCTCCGAATGTTTCACTGTATGTTCAATCTATCCCTGATGTTAGGGAGCTTACAGAAGAAATAGCAAGATGTATTAGGCATAGTAATGTCGATGATTACGCATCTAGTGATTTGGCTTATTTAAGAAGACAGCTATCTATTCTGACAGATCGGGTTAAAGAAAAGGCTAACCAACTAGTGAAATCAAAAAAATATGCAAGTTATCTCCAAGACAAAATTGTGTCCGAGCGTAATGGACATTTGACCCTTTCTGTAAAAAGAGAATACAAAACCAAAATGCAAGGAAGTGTACTGGATACTTCTGCATCTGGTGCAACAGTATTTATCGAACCAATTGAATTGGCAGATATGCAAGCAGAAATAGAAACAATGAAGCTGGCAGAAGAGTATGAGGTAGAACGAATTTTATATGAATTAACAGAAAAGCTATTAGCTGAGGAAAATGCGATAAATCTAGCTATCGAAACGATGCATTATTATGATGTTTTGTTTGCAAAAGCAAAATATAGCAGAGCCATTGATGCAAAGCCTCCTGTTTTAACAGACGACTATATGATTCATTTAAAAGAAGCTCGTCACCCAATGCTTGGGCAGAAGGCAGTCCCTTTAACCATTTCATTTGGCGAAGAACATCGTGCCCTCGTTATTACAGGACCAAATACAGGTGGGAAAACAGTAACATTGAAAACAATTGGTTTATTAACAATGATGGCTCAATCAGGCTTGTTAATTCCTGCAAAAGCAGGGAGCAAAATAGCGATTTTTCAACATATATTTGTGGATATCGGTGACGGACAAAGCATTGAACAAAATTTAAGTACGTTTAGTTCAAGGCTAGTGAATATTATTGATATTTTAAGAAAAACCAATGACCGTTCCCTTGTATTGCTTGATGAGCTAGGATCTGGCACAGATCCTGGAGAAGGGATGGCACTTGCTATTGTAATTTTAGAACAGCTTTATCAAAAAGGCGCAACATTATTTGCGACGACTCATTATAGTGAAATGAAGGAATTTGCGGATCAAACAGAAGGGTTTTTAAATGGAACAATGGAATTTGATATCGTTACATTACGGCCGACATATAAGCTGTTATTGGGGCAAAGCGGAAGAAGTCAGGCATTTGAAATTGCAAGCAAATTAGGATTGCACCCTGAGCTTATTGAAAAAGCGCATGAGATAACGTATAAAAAACATCGGAACTTCTATGATGATCAAAATGTAAATGATCCAAGCTATAAGCAACAAGTAGTTGTTAATAAATATGCCCGCAAATCTGGAGTGGCAAGGCCGATTGATATGCCACAAACACAAGAGCCAATATTTGAGCAAGGAGATAATGTAATTCTTACACAGACGAATGAAATGGGAATTGTTTACCAAGGACCAGATGCACAAGGGAGATATATCGTGCAGGTACGCCAGGAAAAAAGAACAGTCAATCAAAAGCGATTAAAGCTATATATTAAAGGAACAGAGCTTTATCCGGAAGATTATGATTTTGATATTATTTTTAAATCAAAAGAATATCGAAAAATAAGCAAGCAGCAAAAAAGAAAATATGTGGAAGACGTTTGGTTGGAGGAAGAATGAGGAGAGCGGAAAGGTAACAGAGAGAGGTTGTCTGAGCCCTTTTGGAAGAGGAAGAGAGAGGAAAGGTAACAGAGAGAGGTTGTCTAAGCCCATTTGGAAGAGGAAGAGAGAGAAAAGGTAACAGAGAGAGGTTGTCTAAGCCCGTTTGGAAGAGGAAGAGAGAGGAAAGGTAACAGAGAGAGGTTGTCTAAGCCCATTTGGAAGAGGAAGAGAGAGAAAAGGTAACAGAGAGAGGTTGTCTGAGCCCTTTTGGAAGAAGAAGAGAGAGAAAAGGTAACAGAGAGAGGATCTCTAAGCCCTTTTGGAAGAGGAAGAGAGAAAAAAGGTAACAGAGAGAGGATCTCTAAGCCCTTTTCAAAACGGAACAGCCAAAAAGGTAACAGAGGCGGGGGGTTGCCTCGCCATCATCCGACCAAAACAAAAAGGCATACCCCGCCAAAAATAGGCGGCAGTATGCTTTTTCAATCTTTACTCCTACCAGGGGAAAATTCGTTTATACCATGGTACCTTTTCGTTTGTTTTTTCTTTATTTGCTGGTTTTTCGCTGGAATCGTCTTTCGGTAAATCAGCACAATATTCTGTCGGTACAGTTTCCTTTGTAAAGTACATCATTCTTTTGGTGCCACATGCATTTGATGCAAGTTTACCGCTCTTAGGGTCGATATATACACCAACTGTTCCTTTTGTAGGAGTGAACCCTTTGATTGGCTCTTTATTCAAGCTTTGTTCCATGAACTGAGCCCAAACTTTCTTTGCATAAGTTTTATCAGCTGTTAACGTGATGGGTTCTCCTTGATCGTATCCAGTCCAAACGGCTGACACTAATTGCGGGGTATAACCAATCATCCAGCTGTCTGATTCTGTGGATCCGGATTTACCTGCATAAATTCTTGTTATATCGTTTGCGATGGTACTTCCCGTTACAGAGGCATAGCCACTTAAATTAGGGTCAAACATTCCTGTCATCATTTGGTTCATGACAAAGGTTAAATCTGTATCTAACACTTTCTCTTTCTTTGCTTTATGTTCATAGAGAATTTGTCCATCATTTGTTTCAATTTTTGTAATGAAAACAGGAGAAACACTGTTTCCTCCATTGGCAAACATACTATAGGCGTTTGCCATCTCAATTACACGAACATTAGATGTTCCTAGAGCGAGCGAAGGTACTTCTTGTAAATCGGTAGTGATGCCGAATCTTTTTCCTGTTTTTACTAATGTGTCCTGCCCTAAAAACAAATGGGTTTTAACAGCATATACATTATCGGAAACCGCAAGTGCCTGTGCCATTGTAATGTTGCCATCTGCATATCGATTATTAAAATTATGCGGTGTATATGGATCTCTACCATCATCAAAACGGAAGGTCGTTTTCTCGCTACTCATCATGGTCGCTGGTGTAAATCCATGTTCAAGTGCTGCGTAATACAACAAAGGTTTTATCGTCGAACCAGGCTGACGACTAGCTTGAGTTGCTCTGTTAAATGGGCTTTCTTCATAATTTCTTCCACCCACCAATGCTTTAACATAGCCTGTAGTTGGATCCATAGCCACAAAGCCTATTTGTATATTACTATCTTTGTTTATTGTGTGATTAATGGTTTCTTCTGCAATTTTTTGCTGCTCGGTATTCAAGGTAGTGTATACTCTTAATCCGCCTAATTGAATCGTTTTTTCATCCAGGTGAAGCTGATTTTTCAGAATGTTTTTAACACTATCTTGAAAATAGGGAGCTGTTTCCATACTAGCGTTCGGGAATTCTCCTACTAGAGATAGCTTTTCATTTGAAGCTATCTTTTTATCCTCTGCTGTTATATAGCCATTTTCAATCAAGGAATTAAGGATAATGCTTTGTCTTTTTTTTGCATTTTCCATTGATGAAAAGGGAGAATAAATACTAGGTCCCTTCGGAATACCAGCAAGCATGGTTGCTTCTGCTAGCGTTAGTTTTGATGCCGCTTTGCCAAAGTAATATTGGCTCGCTGCCTCTGCTCCATATGCTCCGTGGCCATAATAAATGGTATTTATATAGCCCTCTAGAATTTCATCCTTCGTATAAAATATTTCTAGTCGAAGAGTATAAAAAGCCTCTGCAATCTTTCGCTTCCATGTTTTTTCATGCTCTAAAAATAAGTTCCGGGCATATTGCTGCGTTATCGTACTCGCTCCTTGTACTTTTGCCATTGCTTTTATGTCTGCTAAAATAGCACCGCCAATTCGTTTATAATCAAAGCCGTGATGAGAATAAAAGTTCTTATCTTCAATGGAAACAGTAGCGTCCACTAAATATGGGCTAATATCATCAATGGATACCCAATACCTTTTTTGCCCATTACTACTTTCTCCAATGATACTGCCGTTATCTGAATAGTAGATAGTTGACTGAGAAACGGCTAAAGGAGGGGGGCCAAGTGTACGAGCATATACATAGACTCCGATAAAAATGATGCTTGCGGTTATCATGAAAAGGAGTCCCAATATCACGAGTAAGCGAAAATACTTTCCAGAGTTTTTCAATTTATTTACAATGACTTCCAATACATGACACCTCCTAAGTAGAAATTTCTTTGTTTTTTATCGTTATGGAACGAAACGAAAATAGATAGCACTAGTATGTGGTAAAGATTGGTGTTTTAAACATTTTTATCATGGAATATAAAAAAATTCTTTGCATTTTTACGAATATCCACTATACTTTTTTCGTGTTTGTTATTTGTTTGATTGGGAAGTATAAAAAGAAGATTGTTTTCAATAGAAATGTTTCTTTTTTGATTGCTTTAACTAATCAAATGAATGGAGGATATGAAAATGGGAATTTGGTTTACAGAAAAGCAGACCGATAATTTTGGAATTACAATGAAAATCAAACGTACATTACATACAGAACAGACACCGTTTCAAAAGTTGGAGATGGTAGAGACAGAAGAGTGGGGAAATATGCTGTTATTGGATGACATGGTGATGACTACTACCAGAGATGAATTTGTTTATCATGAAATGGTAGCACATATTCCATTATTTACCCACCCGAAACCTGAGCATATTCTTGTTGTTGGCGGCGGTGATGGCGGAGTTATTCGGGAAGTATTAAAGCATCCAAGTGTTAAAAAGGCGACGCTTGTTGATATTGATGGTAAAGTAATTGAATACAGTAAGCAGTTTCTCCCAGAGATAGCTGGAAAGCTGGATGACCCAAGAGTAGATGTACAAGTTGGTGATGGCTTTATGCATATTGCCAAAAGTGAAAAGGTCTATGATGTAATTATGGTAGATTCCACAGAACCAGTGGGACCTGCTGTTAATTTGTTTACAAAAGGCTTCTATGCTGGGATAGCGAAAGCTTTAAAGGATGATGGACTTTTCGTCGCTCAATCGGACAACCCATGGTTTAAGGGAGAGCTTATTCGCTCTGTACAAAGAGATGTAAAAGAAATATTTCCAATAACCAGATTATATATCGCTAATATACCGACATATCCAAGCGGGATGTGGGCGTTCACAATTGGATCAAAGCAATATGATCCATTGCAAGTGCCAGAGAGCCGTTTCCATTCAATAGAAACCAAGTATTACACGAAAGAATTACACAAAGCGGCCTTTATTTTACCGAAGTTTGTTCAAGATCTTTGTGAAGGGGATAGTGAATCAATTTAGATTTAAGCTGTTTTGAATAAAAAAGGAGTGATTACCAATGCGTTTTGATGAATCATATTCAGGAAATGTATTTATTAAAAGTTTTCCAAATTATGAAGAAAGCCAAGTAGTATTGTACGGTATGCCAATGGATTGGACTGTTAGCTTCCGCCCTGGGTCCCGCTTTGGCCCTGCCCGAATTCGCGAGGTTTCGGTTGGCTTAGAAGAATACAGCCCATATTTAGATAGAGAGCTGGAAGAGGTAAAATACTTTGATGCAGGAGATATCCCGTTGCCATTTGGAAATCCGCAGCGAAGCTTAGATATGATCGAAGAATTTGTGGACAAAGTATTAGGAGATAATAAATTCCCACTTGGAATGGGTGGAGAGCACTTAGTATCTTGGGGCGTATTCCAAGCAATGTATAAAAAATATCCAGATTTAGCAATTATACATATGGATGCTCATACAGATCTTCGTGATGAGTATGAAGGGGAGCCGCTATCTCATTCGACACCAATAAAAAAAGTAGCAAATTTAATTGGTCCAAAGAATGTTTATTCTTTTGGTATCCGCTCTGGAATGAAAGAGGAGTTCCAATGGGCAAAAGAAGTTGGCATGCATATTTCTAAGTTTGAAGTGCTAGAGCCATTAAAAGAAATCTTGCCAACACTTGCAGGCAGACCTGTATATGTAACAATTGATATTGATGTATTAGATCCAGCACATGCGCCAGGTACTGGTACAGTAGATGCAGGTGGAATTACATCAAAAGAATTATTAGCGTCTATTCACGAAATTGCTCGTTCCAATGTTCAAGTAGTTGGGGCAGATTTGGTAGAAGTAGCACCAATTTATGACCCATCTGAGCAAACGGCAAATACAGCTAGTAAATTAATCCGTGAAATGATTTTAGGGTTTGTAAAATGATCACTTCATAGATAGTCTTAAAAACCGATATCTAACAATAGATATCGGTTTTTTTGTGGACTCTGCTTTGATAAATAGATTCTAGAAATTCCCAGGAAAAATGCTTTGTATATATGTTAAAATATAGAAAATAATGAAAAAGCTGAGTTATGATGAAAGGATACATACTAGTAGCTGGCAATGGAAATATAGTTGCTTTGTAATCTGCTTTTTAAGAAACTGAAATAATCATCTGATAAACTTTATATGACCCATTTTTGCTGCATTTTTTATATGCAAAATAAAGATGGAGTATGACATTTACATAGAGAGAAGGAATAAAATGAGTAAAAAGATTTTTGTCGTATTAATAGGGATCATAGTATTATTTACAGGCTTTCATTCAGCAAATACAGTGCAAGCTGCCAGCAAAAAAACGAAATATGTTACAGCAAGTGCCCTTAATATAAGAAGTGGAGCTGGTACCTCGTTCAAAGTAGTAACGACGGTAAAGAAAAATCAGGCTGTAACAGTAACCCAAACAAAAGGGTCTTGGGATAAGGTGACAGTTGGAAAGAAAACAGGCTGGGCCTCCAATAAATATTTAACAACAAAGAAACCAGCAGCAAAAGCAGCAACAACGACGAAAACGATGTATGTCACAGCAAGTACGTTAAATGTGAGAAGTGGTGCAGGTACTACATACAAAGTAATTACAACAGTCAAAAAGAATCAATCTTTAAAAGTATTACAAACAAAGGGCTCTTGGAGCAAAGTAACGGTAGGCACCAAAACAGGCTGGGTTTCGAGTAAATACCTAACAACAAAAAAGCCAGCAGCACCAAAAAATTTGGCAGCAGGTCTAAAAACAGTGGGGAAAAATAAGCAATTGATTCTTGTAACATCAAATGGTTATAATACATCTTCTGCTGAAATTCGCACATTTGAAAAGAATACAAAAGGAGAATGGGTTCCAGTTCTAACTACAGCTGGACACATCGGTAAATATGGATTTACATCAAATATGAGTGAAGGCGGCAAAAAGTCACCGATTGGGAAATTTACAATAGGGACAGCTTTCGGTACAGAAAAGAACCCTGGAACAAAATTATCTTATCGAAAAATTACCAATGACGATGTATGGGTAGATGATCCAAAATCTAAGCTCTATAACACGTGGCAGTCTAAAAAGAAAACTAGCGGTCAGTGGAAGAGTGCAGAAAATATGAATGTGCCAGCATATAAATATGGTTTTGTCATTGACTACAACACAAAACGCATTCCAAACAAAGGAAGTGCAATCTTTTTCCACATTGGAAATAGTTACACCCTTGGATGTACGGCAACATCAGAAGCAAATGTGGTGAAGATTCTAAAATGGTTAGATCCTTCTAAAAATCCGGTAATTATACAAACACCAATTAAAGAGTTAAATAACTATTAAAAACGAAAACCTACAGGCTTCCTGTAGGTTCAGACTGTAGACAAATCCCTGAATTTTAGATATAGAGGTTTGTCTATAGTATATTTATTAGTCTCTTTGAATAGGGATGTTGCTTTCCGCTCCAGGAGTTCGCTTTCCGAGGGGCTCGCGCTTAGCCGCTTCGGCCTTTGGCCTGCAGGGTCTAAGCTGTCTCGCTAATCCCACAGGAGTCTCACCCCTTCCACTCCAAGCAACGCATGTAAATTCAATGTAAGCTTCTAAATGTCTTTTTGTCGACAAACTGAACCTACAGGCTTCCTGTAGGTTTTTATGATTCTTAAACAATGATTAAATTTATTATATGTGCATCATTTGTCGAACCATCTTGCACTTCCCCATTAAAAAATTTATACTTATAAAGTTACACAGTAAATGAAAAGGAAGTGTTGTCGTTGTCTCAACCATCAGCGCAACAGGTGCCTGTAAAATTACATGTTACAACACATATATATAATGGGAAAAATAAAGAAAGTATTGAGTGGATTGGGTTTGGTCAATACTTAGAAAAAGATACTAGTAAATATATAAAATATGAAGAAATCATAGAAGAAGGCACCATTAAAACAATTATTAAAGTCACGGAAAAGGAAGGATTAATCCTTCGAAGTGGAGCGGTAAAAATGCGACTCCCTTTTCTAATTAATAAACAGAAAATCGGCAGTTATGAAAGTCCATACGGTGTTTTTCAACTAATTACAGATACAAAGAGGCTAGCATTAGAAATAGAGCAGCACACAACAACAGGTTCATTAGATATTTTATATGATTTAAAGATGCAGGGTAGCAATAATGGGACCTATCATATGACTATTTCATTTAAGGAGGAGACAGAGTAAGAATGAATATTGTAGATCAAATAAAGGACAAGCTAAAGGAAGAAATTAAACAAAGTGTGATAAAAGCTGGGTTAGCAGGAGAAGAACAAATTCCAGAAGTGATATTGGAACTACCAAAGGACAAAGCACATGGTGATTATTCTACTAATATGGCGATGCAATTAGCGAGAGTCGCAAAGAAAGCACCACGTATGATTGCAGAGGCTATTATTGGCAATTTCGATCAAACGAAAGCTTCTATTAAAAAAGTAGAAATAGCAGGACCTGGCTTTATTAATTTTTATATGGATAACAGCTATCTAACTGATTTAATTCCAACTATTCTTAAAGCAGGAGAGCAATACGGACAAACAACAGTTGGAAACAATGAAAAAGTGCAAGTGGAGTTTGTTTCTGCAAACCCTACTGGAGATCTTCATTTAGGACATGCGCGTGGGGCAGCAGTAGGAGATTCCCTATGCAATATTTTAGATAAAGCTGGTTATAGCGTATCAAGAGAATACTATATTAATGATGCTGGTAACCAAATTAACAACTTGGCATTATCTGTAGAAGCACGATATTTCCAAGCATTAGGAATGGAAAAAGAAATGCCGCAAGATGGCTATCATGGAGAAGACATTATCGGAATTGGGAAAGAGCTAGCAGAGGAATATGGCGATAAGTATGTCCATGTTTCGGAGCAAGAACGTTTTGATTTTTTCCGTGACTACGGTCTGAAATATGAAATGGCTAAATTAAAGCAGGATTTAGAAGATTTCCGTGTGAAATTTGATGTGTGGTTCTCCGAAACGTCTCTTTATCAAAATGGAAAGATTGATATTGCCCTAAACAAATTAAGAGAAAATGGCTATATTTTTGAGTTGGATGGAGCGACATGGCTACGTTCTACTGATTTCGAAGATGACAAAGACCGTGTTCTTATTAAAAATGATGGTTCGTTTACTTATTTATTACCAGACATTGCTTATCATAAAGATAAACTAGATAGAGGTTTTGAAAAGCTTATTAATATTTGGGGTGCAGACCATCATGGTTATATCCCTCGTATGAAAGCTGCAATTCAAGCATTAGGATATAATAAAGATGCTTTAGAGGTTGAAATTATTCAGCTTGTTCATCTATATAAGAATGGTGAAAAAATGAAGATGAGTAAGCGTACTGGTAAAGCTGTTACAATGAGAGATTTAGTGGAAGAAGTAGGCTTAGATGCAACTCGTTACTTCTTTGCAATGAGAAGTGCGGATACGCATTTAGATTTTGATCTAGATCTTGCTGTATCGCAATCCAATGAAAACCCAGTATATTATGCCCAATACGCGCATGCCCGTATTTCCAGTATCCTTAGACAAGGGAAAGAACAAGGAATCGAGCCTGGCGATGAATTGAACGCTGCGTTAATTACTGCAGAAAAAGAATTTGACTTATTGAAAAAACTAGGAGAATTCCCACAAGCAGTAGGAGAAGCGGCATTAAAGAGAATGCCACACCGTATTACAAATTATATTTACGACTTAGCATCTACTTTCCATAGCTTCTATAACGCAGAAAAAGTATTGGATGTAGACAATTTAGAAAGAACGAAGGCACGTCTAGCATTAATTCAAGCAACGCAAATAACGTTAAGAAACGCCTTAGCCCTAATCGGCGTATCTGCACCAGAAAAAATGTAATTAATTAAGAGAGGAGAGCATAAAGTAATGCTCTCCTCTCAGACTGTAGACAAACCCCTAAATTTTAAAAAAAGAAGTTTGTATATAGCATATTTATTAGTCCCTTTGAATAGGGAGGTTGCTTACCGCTCCAGGGGTTCGCTTTCCGTGGCGCTCGCCCCGTGGAAAGCGAAGTGTTTCAGTCTGCGGGTGATGACCACAAACCTTCTTTCTTAAAATGAATAAAACCCTAAACAATCATACGAACTCTTCTTAGCATGTACGTATAATCGTTCGGGGTTATTTGGTTGAAAATCCTTATGTCCCAACTTCCTTTTTTTATAAAGAAATCATTGGATATTTCTAATCATCTTTTCGAATAATAAAAAGCATCTACTTAAGGAAAGGGAAGATGCTTGTGAAATTAGTTCTATTTGCTTTACTTACTGGGTTTTTAACTGGATTCATCTTTGGGCTATTGAAACTACCCATACCTGCTCCAGGTGCATTTTCAGGGATTGTAGGCATTTTTGGAATATATGCCGGTTACCGTGTGTTCGAATGGGTCAGTGTCTTTTTTCAAAGATAATAAGAAATGTAAATATGATGGATGCTCAACTAGATGGCCGCTTACTATTCCAGTGAGCGGCCATTTAGTTGAGCATGATTAATTGTTGTATTTAGAGTCCTTAGCATCTTTACGAAGTCTTTTTATAAAAACGGAGCAAAAAGACGGGAAACCCATTCCTTTAGTTTACTTCTCATCGTGATTGTATTTAAACCTTCAAGCGATAATTCCTTTGCTTGCTGTAAATCCATCCTTGTAATCTTGTTCATTTTGTCAATAAATATAGGGTCATAGATGCAACAATTTAACTCGTGATTTAAAAAGATACTGCGTCTATCAAAATTGGATGAACCGATAATAATAATTTCATTATCAACATTAATTAATTTGCCATGAAAAAAGCCATTCAAATATTGATAAACGCTTGCTCCATTTCCTATTAGTGAACGTAGATAGGGAAAAGAGGCCTCTTTAACAAGCATATGATCCGCCTTATCAGGAATAAGGATCGTAATGGAAACATTTCTATGTAATGCTCTCACTAACTCCTCTGTTATTTGCTTACTAGGGATAAAATAAGGAGTAGCGATAAAAAGCGATTTTTTGCTGTTTTTGACTAAGTTACAGATTATTTCTTCTAAATAAACCCCTTGTGTAGGAATTAGTTGATGTCTAGATTCTCCCTTTTGCTGCATAGGGAAATATATTGGATTTTGCAGTAGATTAACTTTAAAGGCTTTTGACCAGTCGATTAAAAACTCTCGCTGTAAGTCATCAACTCCTTCTCCAGTTAATTGAAGATGATAGTCACGCCAAGGGCTTAATTTGAAGTTGGCATGAATATAATCTTTGCCAATATTAAAGCCGCCCATAAAACCAACTTTTCCATCAATGATGGCAATTTTCCGATGGTTTCTAACTTGTAAGGAATAAAAAAGGTAAGGAAATGTTGGGAGTTGGCAAAAAGCAAACTGAACACCAGCCTTTTTTAAATTCTCTCTAATTTTTTTTCTTATTTTAATGCTTCCCAACCAATCCAAAATAAGGCGTACTTCCACTCCTTCGTGTGCTTTTGTTTCTAAAAGGTTAAGAAACTCCGTGGAAATACTGTCTGTCTTAATGGTATAGAAAAGGATATGAACATGGCTGTTTGCCTCTTTAATGGCCTGAAACAGGGCTGGAAACAACTCTGTACCGTCCGAATAAATGTGAAAGTCAGTATATCTAAAAGGATAGTTTTTTCGATCTGTTTTTTTTTGTTGGGCTCTCTTTCCTAATTGGAAGTCAATAAAGAGAAGGAAAATCAGTATGGCAATAATGCTTATGATTATCAAGAATGTCTTCATTCACTATGCCTCCTTAAAAGGATAGTATTCCCGATATTCTATGCCTTTCATACCTTGGTTTAAATTATATTG